>Ga0182024_10001800_pt1 | contig 54277 bp, 37 predicted proteins | sample P32metaG_FD_120480 | JGI IMG/M metagenome (GOLD analysis project Ga0182024, IMG submission 120480) | Permafrost microbial communities from Stordalen Mire, Sweden - P3-2 metaG (Illumina Assembly) | ecosystem: Environmental > Terrestrial > Soil > Wetlands > Permafrost | place: Sweden: Stordalen...
GGTGCTCCATGAATTGAGGGTGAAGGGACGAATCGATGCCTGACGACATTGGATTCATCGGACTCGGCGTGATGGGCCGGCCGATGGCCACGCACCTGCTCTCCAAAGGCCATCGACTGGTCGTTCACAGCCGCAGCCAGCCGCCGGTCGACGAGCTGGTCGCCGCCGGCGCCCTGGCCGCCAGGACTCCGGCTGAAGTGGCCGAACGGTCGGGCATCGTGATCACGATGCTGCCGGACACGCCGGACGTCACGCTCGTGCTCACCGGGCCCAACGGCGTCGTGGGCGGCCTCAGGCGTGGCTCGATCGTGATCGACATGAGCAGCATCTCGCCCGTCGAAACGCGCCGGCTCGCGTCGGTCATCGCGTCGGCGGGCGCGACGATGCTGGACGCGCCGGTCAGCGGCGGGGAGATCGGCGCGAAGAACGCGTCGCTGTCGATCATGGTCGGCGGCGATACCGCGACCTTCGCGCGGGCGCGCCCCGTTTTCGCCTGCATGGGTCATCCGGAGCGCATCATCCACGTCGGGACGGAGCCGGGGTCGGGTCAGATCTGTAAAGCCTGTAATCAGATCGCGATTGGGGGCGCGCTCGCTGGCGTGAGCGAGGCGTTGGCGATGGCCCGCAAGTCTGGCGTCGATCCGGCGCTCGTGCGCCAGGCCCTGCTCGGGGGATTTGCCGCCAGCCGCGTGCTCGAGGTGCACGGCGAGCGGATTCTGTCGAGCAATTACGTGCCCGGATTCAGGACCAGGCTCTATCAAAAGGACTTGCGAATCGCGAACGAGACGGCCGCCGAGCACGGCGTCGCGATTCCCGTGACGGGGCTCGTGACGCAGCTGGTGAACGCGCTTGTCGCAGCGGGGGGCGCGGATCTGGATTACTCGGCGATCGGCACAATGCTAGAAGGTTGGAAGGCTTGGCAAGGGAAGGCTTGAAGGGGGTGAAGGCTGGAGGGCCGGGAGGCTTGACGGCGACACCGTGCAATCACGTGCAAAATGCCTCCGTCACGAGTCCGCGGCTGTTTGAAAGACGACTACAGTCGGCCTGGCATACCCCTTGCTCCATGTCGGGTAGGACCCAAAGTGAAGGCGAATGGCATGTCGTCCTCGAACGGTATTGAGCTTCGTCGAAGTCGTCGGCTGGACATCGGCAAGCTGGTTGTCGGTCACCTCTTGCCATCCGGCGTGCCCATCAAGATCCGTGACATCGGCTTCGGCGGCTTTGCGATGGAGACCAGAGCGCCGGTCCGGGTCGGGTCGGTCCTCGACTTCCGCTTCACGTCGAAGAACGGGTTGACGTTCGTTCTGACGGCCGAGGTCGCGCACAGCCGTCAGGTCTCCAGCCCATTGGGCCCTGAGGTCTATCTGAGCGGTCTCGAGTTTGCTGACAAGCAAGCGGCGGTGGGCCAACGAGCCGAGGACTTGATCGACAAGATCAATTGGATCCTTTCCTTCTACGACGAGGCCTGGCGAGATTCGGACCGCGCCGAACCCGATGTTCGTCCTTCGACCGACCGGACCGGACCGCGACGTCGGGCCCCACGAACCCGCTAGACCGGCCTCGTCGGACGGCTTACGTTTCTTGTAATCCGAGTACGAATTCTGAACAGTCGGTTCCCCCGAGAACACGCAGTGTCCGCTCAACGAGAAAAGCTGTGAAGGACCTCGCGTCTGGACCACAGAATTGGTCGCGGTACGTCTCTTGCTGAGCTTTTGAGCGATGTCTGACTCGAGAGTTCTGAGAGGCCTCCTCTCGGCCGATCTGGACGGTGCCGGCGACGAGGCTCCGGCACACGAGAGCCGCGGCGGAGGGGTGTGGAAGACACTCGCGGGCCTGCGAAAGCTTCAGGTCGCGTTCTCCGACTCAAAGGTCCGCCCACCCAGCGAGGCCGAAGTGGCAGACGCCGAAGCGCACGAACTTCTCGCGATCCGATTGAAGCAAGTGCAGGAGCTTGCTGCCCGGACCGAATCCTACTTGCAGCAAGAAGCCCGGCCGGTGGCGCCATCGACGAGCGACACGCCCTCGGCGAGTGCCTCGGGACCCGAGGAGATCTCTGCACCGCAATCGCCCGACCCGTCCCAGGCTCAACTCTTGACTGAGTTGATGGCCGCGCGAGAGCAGTTGAAGGTGGCCGTCGAGGCGTATGCCTCCGAGCGCGCCGCTCGGGAAACAACGGGCGCCGAACTCAACGGGCGACGAAACGAGAGCGTGGCTGATGCGCGGATGCGAGCAGAGCTCCAGACCGAGTTGAACGGCGCGCGCGCCCAACTCCGCCAAGCGATCGAGTCGCACAACACCGAGCTCAGGGCATGTTTGGACGAACTCAAGACCGCCGCCGAAGAGCGCGCCGCCCTCGAGGCCACGCTGGAGACGACCCAAGCGAAGCATCGTGAGACAGCCGACACGTACGCCTCCGATCGCCGCACTTGGGAAACAACGCGCGATGAGCTCAAGGCTGCCCTGAAGCGCACGTCGGCTGAACTGCGGCAGACGATCGATACGCACTCGTCCGAACGATCGACGTGGGCGGACACGCTCCAGCAGGTCAATTCGGCCGCGGACAGCGCACGCGCGGACTTCACGAACGCCACCGCGACGCACCAGGCGGAGCTCGATGCCCGCGGAAAGGAACTGCGGGAGGTCGCCGACGCCCGCGCGGCCCTCGAAGACGCGTTGAAGGCGGCCCAGCAGGCGTCGCAGGCGTCAGAGACGTCGCTGCGCCGGAAGGCGGAGCAATACGCCAGGGACCTGGCCGATTGGGAGACGCGCCATCAGCAGATCCACGCTGCGCTGGACGCCGCGACCGCAAAGCTGAACGAGACCACGGACGCTCACGCGTTCGAGCAGGCGGCCTGGGCTGCGACGCGCCGCGAACTCGAGGTGCAGGCCCACGAGTTCAAGACGGCCGCCGAAGCGCAAGGCAAGACAGACGAGACGCTGCGCACCACGGCCGAGGCCCTGCAAAAGGCCACGAACGCGCATGCCTCCGACCGGAGCGCCTGGGACGCGGTGCGCCGGGAACTCGAGGCGGACGTCAATCGGGTGTGCGCCGAGTTGGCCAAAGCGGCCGACGCGCGCCACGACGAGTTCAAGGCGCACAAGGTGGAGCTCCAGAAAGCGGCGGATGCGCGGACGATGGTCGAGGCAGAGTTGACCAAGATTCAGGCCGAGCGGCAACAAGCCGCCGATGCGCACGGCGCCGAGTTGAAGGCGCGCGAGCGCGAGCTGCAGGACGCGGTCGACGCGCGGACAAAGCTCGAGGCTGCCCTCGGTCGAGCGGACGAGGATCGCCAACACGCTCTGGAAGTGCACGCGGCCGACCGCGCGGCGTGGGACGCGGCGCGTCGTCAGCTCGAAACGGACGTGAACGCTGCGCGCGCGGCCATCGTCGCGTTCTCGGAGCAGGCCTCGGGCTTGCTCCGTCAACTGCCGGCGTTCGGCGAGCAGGCGGCGAATCCGCTTGCACCGGGCGATGCGAATGACGCGGGTGGTCCTGTCAGCGCGGACCTGCCCTCTCGTGGGCGGCTCGTTGGCCTTCGCAACGCGTCCGGTCGAGTGCGGTCGGGCGACCGCGAGTCCGCCTAAGGACCTCGGCGAGCGCATCGGCTCGCCCCACGCTTCGACGGGCAGCACCCCTGTCGCGCTACTCTGTCCGGAGGGCGCGTATCGGCGAAATCGACGCGGCGCGGCCGGCCGGGATGAGCGCCGCGACGAGCGCGCACGTCGCCAGGGAGGCCGCGGCGACGCCGAGCGCGAGCGGATCCCCAAACGACACGCCGTAGAGCTGGGCCGCAATCAGGCGTCCGGCACCGACCGCCAAGGGCAGGCCCAAGACCAATCCGACCAAGACGCGGGTGAACGCGCCGCGCAGGACCAGGTTCACGACATTGAGGCGACCCGCACCGAGCGCCATCCGAACGCCGATCTCGTTCGTGCGCTGCGCGACGGTGTAGGCCGTCACGCCGTACAAGCCGACAGCCGCCAACAGCAGCGCGACGATCCCGAACAGCCCGGCGAGGCTGGCCACGGCGCGTTCCTGATCGAACGAGAGCGCGACCTGCTGCTGCATCGTCCGCACGCTGATGACGGTGAGATTCCGATCGACCTCTGAGAGGGTCTTCGTCACGAGCGGCTCGAGGACGCCGGGCGACGCGTTCGTCACGAGCATCATGCCGCCAATGAAGTGCGACTGCCGTTCGACCCGCGTCATGAGGTCGTCTGTGTAGTTCACGTCTTGCGCGAGCGGCACATAGAACATCGGGCGGGCGGGCTCGTTGAGAGCAAACCCCGCAAACTTCGCGTCGCGGACGACGCCCACGATGCGAAACGTGCTCGCATTCTGAGGCAGGTCGAGCCCGAAGTGCTGCACGAGCGGATCTTCGTCGCTCCTGAAAAAGCGTTTGACGAACGCCTCGTTGACGATGGCCACCGGCGCGGCGGTCTCGTTGTCGGCGGCGGTGAACCCCCGCCCGCGCACCATCGTCATGCCGAAGTTCTGGAGGTAGTTCGCACTCACGCGATCCCACGACGCGCCGGCCTGCTCATTCAACTTCGGCGCCGGATGGCCCGCCACCAGAATCAGTTCCCCCCAGTTGTTCGTCAGGGGGTTGTAGAGGGCCAAGCCCGATCCCTGCACGCCGGGCAGGCGATCCAACCGATCCTCGAGCTCGCGGTATAACGCCATCAATTTCGGCAGCGTGTAGCCGGCCGGCGGTGGATTGAGGGACACGACGACGCGCCCTTGCAGCTGGTACCCAAAGTCCTGACGTTCGAGCTTGTTCAGGCTTCGCGCCAGCATCGTCGCGCCGGCGACGAGGACGACGGACAACGTCGCCTGCACAATCAGCAGCGCCGTTCGCGTCAACGAGGAGTGATCGCTCGTGCCACGCCCCGACCCCCGGAGCGCGTCCACGGGATTGGTGCGCGTCGCCAACCACGCGGGCACCGCACCGAAGATCATGCCGGTGAGCAGCGCAAGTCCGAACGCGAAGAGGAGCACGAGCGGCGATGGCCACGTACTGATCGGCAGAAACTTCGTGTTCGCAAATGCCAGCGCGAGCAGCAGACGCGCGGCACCCATGGCGACCAGGAGGCCGGCTATCCCGCCGGCCAGGGCGAGCACCACGCTTTCGGCCAACGCCTGCGCGACGATCTGTGTTCGCGTGGCGCCAATCGCCAGACGCAGGGCTGTTTGCGTTCGACGCGCCACCGCCCGCACGAGCAACAGGTTCGCCACATTCGCGCACGCAATGAGGAGCACGAGCCCGCAGACCGCCAGCAGAATCTCAAGGCTGCGCCCGTAATCTTCTTTCATCACCCCGACACCGGCGCCCGCCGGCACGACCGAGATCACCTGCTGCGGCAGCATGCGAATGACGTCGGGCATCCAGTTGGACGGGTATCCGGAGTCGTACTGCATCCATTGCCGCAGGATGCCGGTGAGCCGCGGCGCCATGCCTTCAATCGACGCGCCCGGTCGCAACCGGCCAATCGCGCGCAGCCACGCCGAGAGCCGCTGGTGCAAGAGCGCGCTCTCGCCGTCGATCGTCGGCTCCTGCTGCAGTGGAATCCACAGGTCGGGTGGATCGCCTCGGAGCGTTTCGCCGAAGAATCCCGGCGGCGCGACGCCGATCACCGTAAACGGATGGCCCTCGACGACGAATGTGGAACCGATGACGGACGTATCGCCGCCGTACACACTCTGCCAGACGTGATGGCTGAGCACCGCGACGGGCGGCGCCGACGGCGTATCGTCACCCGGCGTGAGCATGCGGCCGCCGAACGCGCCGATCCCGAGGGTCAGGAAGTAGTTGCCGGTGACGAACTCGGAGCGGAGGGGCGTTGCCGCGTCGTCGTTCTTGCCGGGGCCTTCTCGCCGCACGCTCAGGCGCGCCCCGCCGGCCTGGAACGCGGCCACCTGCTCGAACTCCGGGATTTCGGCTTTCAGCCGTTCGTAGAGCGGGAAGGAAAACATGCCCCAGCGGTCCTGGGGTCCTCCCTCGACGCAGCAGTCGTCGCCGTCGCCGATGCGGTACAGGCTCGCCGGATCGGCCACGGGCAGCGAGCGCAGCATCACCTCGTGGATCAGCGTGACGATCGCTGTCGTCCCGCCGATACCCAGCGCGAGCGTGAGGACGGCAGCGCCGGTAAACACGGGCGAGTACCAGAGTTGCCGAACGGCGTATCGGAGGACGGCGACGGGGCTGGTCATTTCGGATCTCTTAGACGAGCGCCGGATTGCGTTCGTTGTCGAGCGGGAAGGAAGGGAAAGCTGTACGTTATTCGCGATGCCACCGGTGGCCGCGATCATCCTCGACATGGACGGCACGATGCTCGACACCGAGCCGCTCTACAAGGCGGCGTGGCAGCGGGCCGCGGCCGATCTCGGGTGTGCGCTGGATGACGCCTTTTATCTTCGACTCGTCGGGCGATCGATCGCGGACGGCGAGGACGCACTCACCCGGCGGTTCGGTACCTCTTTGCCCCTCGCCGAATTCCGGTTGCGCTGGGCGGCACTCTGGCGGACTCGCGTCGAGGCCGACGGCATTCCGACGAAGGCCGGACTCCTCGAGTTGCTCGCCTGGGTCGACGACCATCGGATGCCGATCGCCGTCGCGACCTCCAGCGATCGCGACTACGCCACGCTCAGTCTTCAACGGGCGGGCCTCGCCGGACGATTCGCGACCGTGGTGACCGGCGAGGAGGTCGCGAACGGCAAGCCCGCGCCAGACATCTATCTCGAGGCCGCCCGACGCCTGGGCGTCGATCCCGCGCACGCGATCGCGGTCGAGGACTCCGATGCCGGCACCCTGGCGGCGTATCGCGCGGGCATGTCCGTGCTGTTGATTCCGGATCTCAAGGCCCCGTCGGCCGAGGCGACTGCAGCGGCACGTCGCGTGCTCGGGTCACTCTTCGAGGCGCGGGCGTACATCGCGACCTTACAGGCTTGAAGGCGGCGGTGGGTCGCGCTTCCGATTGCAGGCTGGAAGGCAGACCTTCGCGATCAAAGCTATGCGACGGGGAGCTGACGCCGCTCGGCTCGGCCCTGCTCGTCGATGTGCACGAACGTGCGCGCCGGGTTGGGCCGGTCTCCAAACGCGCCGAGGTTGAGGTACCCCTGCATCTCGTCTTCGAGATGCGTGTGGCCGAAGATCACAAGACGCGCATCGGTCAGCCGCGACACGAGCGCGGCGCCGTTGCGCAGCTCGTCCGGCATGTGATTGGCGCCTCGGGCCGCGAGATTCTTCCGCGCCGCGATGAGATAGCCCAACCCGAGGATCGCCACGGCGGCGCCCGAGCGTACCGAGACGGTGAACGCGAGCACCACGCCGATCGGAATGGCTGACAGCGCCAGCAGCGCATCGAAGCCGAAGCGCAGAAACGTCGCGCGGGCGCTCTCGTGCAGTGGTTGTGGACGGTTGTCGAGCACGCCGCAGAGTGCCGCGGCCGGGACGCCCCGGAGCTCCGCGAATGCCGGAAGCCCAGCATCGCCTTCGACACGCTCGCGCCGGTAGAGGCGTCCGCGCGCGGCGACCTCCACGGTGATGACGGCGAGGATGCCCCAGTACTCGGCGATCGCGATCCCGGCGCGCCAGCCTAGACGACCGACAGTCATGCCGAGCTTCTCTACGGCGGTGCCGGTCCATTGATTCGCGAAGGTGTCCCACGCGTCCCACGGACCGACCCACCGCCGTGTGATGGCGATGCCGACCGGCTCGGTTGTGGGCGACGGCGGTACGAGGGGATGCGAGGGGCTGTTGGGCGAGTCGTACAAGTGGCCGTGCTCGATGTGCACGGCACCTCGCCGGATGAACCACGGCTCGATCGCGAGCGGGGCGTCCTCCTGACGATCGAGCGCGGCGAGCAGGGCGGCGCGGATGCCCGGACCGGCGAGCGCGGCGTCATGATTGCCAGGAATCAGGGTCACCGGACGTCCGGCGGCCAGATGATCCGCGAGGGCGGCCTTCAGCTCCGGATGGGCGGCGACGACAGACGCGAGGGACGCGCCGGGATTGCAATCCGGCGGATCGCAGCTGAGGTTGAACGAATCGCCATTCAGCACAATTTCGTGCTCCGGGTGCGCGGCGACGAGGCGAGCCAGATCCCTCGCCACGTCATCGCACGACCGATGGCCAAGATGGACGTCGCTGAGGATGATGAGAGGACGCATCGGAGGCCAGACGGCGAGGGTAGTGTGACGGCGTGTGGCGAGTCAAACGGCCCGAATGTGCTGGACGCGAGGTGCCTCGCGTGGCAGGATCCCCCGGCATCTTCGGGAGAGTTAGAGGAGGCCAGGGTGGACGAAGGGTGTGGGCCGGGCGACGATGAGTTCCAGCGCTGAGCGAGTACGGGTGCCCGGGACAGCGCCGGACAGTCTGGCCGCGCTTCGGCGCGAATTCAGGGCGCGCGGCTGGCACCGCAAGGCCACCGCGCGGATCGTCTCGGAGCTCGTCCTGCACTCACTTCTCAGCATCGGCGGCCAGGCGATCTTCATCTTTTCGCACGGCCTGGGGATCGAACTCATCGGCCTGGCGATCTCCACGTATGGAACGCTCGGCGTCGCCACGAACGCGCACACGTCGTCACACGGCGGCACATTCGCACGGCGCTGGCTCAACGACTTGCTCACGTGGTACAGCTTCGCGTTCTTCGTCGGTCAGGCGACCACCTACTGGCGGCATTCGCACATCGTCGTACACCACCCGTCCCCGAACGTCGTGGGCGTGGACGACGACGCGGATTTCTCGCCGTACTTCGCCTCGACCGATCGGGAGATCGCCGAGGCCACCGGTCTCAAACGCGTCTACTTCGCATATCAGTGGATCCTGTTCCCGCTCATTCTGTGGGTGAACGCCTTCACGCGTCACCTCAGTGGCGCGAAGTTCCTGGCGAGGCGGCTGCGCGACCCGATCCGTCGCCGGCCCGCGCACGGGATCGATCTCGGCGTGCTCGTGCTGCACTACGCTGTCTGGATCGGCGTGCCGGCGATCGCGCTCGGGGTCTGGGGCGCGATCGGGTTCTATCTCCTTCGTTTCGCCGCGCTCGGATACCCGCTTTTTGCCGTGCTGGCGCCGGCGCATTACCCGGCCGAGGCGGCTGTCCTCGCGAAGAGCAACGAGCCCGCGGATTTCGTCCGACTCCAAACGGTCACGACGGTCAATTTTCGGACGGGCGTCTTGGGCCGTCTGGTGTGTTCGGGACTCGAGTATCAAATCGAGCATCATCTCTTTCCGTCCTACAGCCATGTCTATTACCCGCGGATGAGCGTCCTCGTCCGCGAATTCTGCGAACGCGAAGGCCATCCCTATCGGACGCTCGGATGGGGTGAGGCCTGCTGGAAGACGTTCGCGATCTTCCGGACGCCCAAGTGCGTGCAGCCGGACGCGACGGCGCTTCGCCACGGCACGGGCGCGAGCGACACGATGGCCAGACTCGACGCCGTCGAGTAAGGACCGCGCGGCGTCTCATGCGGACCACGTCGACACCGGATCGGGCGGAGCACCTCGTCCGCGAGCTCTTCGGGATGGCGGGGATCGAGATCGGCGGCGGAGCGCCCGGCGACGTCGTCGTCCACGACCGGCGATTCTACGGCCGGCTGCTGCGCGACGCTTCGATCGGCCTCGGCGAGTCGTACATAGATGGCTGGTGGGACTGCGAGGCGCTCGACGTCTTCGTCGAGAAGATATTCCGCGCCCACCTCGAGCGCAGGGTGACCGGCAACTGGCGGGTGCGGTGGCTGACCGTGCGCGCGCTCCTGACGAACATGCAGAGCCGCGCGCGCGCCTACGACGTCGCCCGCGCGCACTACGACCTCGGCAACGATCTGTACGAGGTCATGCTCGACAAGCGCATGATCTACACGTGCGCCTACTGGAAGCACGCGCGGACTCTGGATGAGGCGCAGGAAGCGAAGCTCGATCTGGTGTGCCGCAAGGTCGGCCTCGCGCCAGGGATGCAGGTGCTCGATCTCGGGTGCGGGTGGGGCGGCTTCGCGGTGTACGCCGCGGAGCGGTACGGGTGTCAGGTGCTCGGCGTGACCATCGCCCGAGAGCAGCAGAAGTGGGGGCAGGCCAAGGCCGATGCGCTCAAGCTGCCCGTCGAGATCCGCCTGCAGGACTACCGCGACGTCGCCGGCCACTACGACGCCGTCGTCTCGATTGGGATGTGCGAGCACGTCGGCTGGAAGAATCATCGTCACTTCATGGACGTCATCCATCGCAATCTCAACGACGACGGCGTGGCGCTCGTGCACACGGTGGGCAACAACGTGAGCATGACGCACGGCATTCCGTTCATCGAGAAGTACGTGTTCCCCAACGCCGTGGCGCCGTCGATCGCGCAGCTCGGGAAGGCGATGGAGGGGCGGTTCGTGCTGGAGGACTGGCACAACTTCGGGCCGGACTACGCCACGACGCTCCTCGCCTGGTGGCAGAACTTCGATGCGGCGTACGCGACGCTCGATCACACCAAGTACGACGCGGCGTTCTACCGGATGTGGCGTTTCTATCTGCTGAGCGGCGCGGGCAGCTCGAAGTCGCGCGAGGGCAACCTGTGGCAGCTGGTGCTCACCAAGGTCGGGCGGCGGCAGCCGGACTGCCGGATGTCGTAGAGACGGCGCGGCTCGGTCCCGTCGTGTAGGTCGGCCGGCGAGTCACACCGTCCGAATCTGCCCGACACTGGGACCGCGCCATAGCAGTATCCCGGCGATCCGGCCCACATTCGTGGAAACTCCGTCCGCCCACCCTTCACGCTTCATGACGCCCGCCGGCACGGATTTCAACAGCATCGGCCGCCTGGAGGAGGGCGTGCAGCAGGCCCGCCATCTGAGCCAAATCACGAACCGAGGTCTCGATCCTGGGACGCTCCCCCTGGCGGCTGGAGCAGGCCGCGTGGAATGCGCCTCGTCATCCGAACGGTCGGCTCGAGCGCGGGACCAAGGGCGAGGGCGACGCGCTGGTGTCTCCGTTGGTTCGTCTCGGCGGGTGAAATCGACGAGCGGCTCTGCTAATCTGCCCCGAGTCCGGGCGGGTGGGATCCTGGCGACGCCTGAAGGCCGGATTCGTCTGGTGAACGGCCGGCGCGAGTGGCCAGCCCAGTAAGGAGACCTGCTCTTCAATGAGTGGCTCGACGGGGCAGCCTGGTGCAGCGCGTTCTGGCGCAGGCGGCGTCGCTGGCAGAAGTGTTCTATGCACAGTCATTGCTCAAACTGCGCTCGAACATGACGAGGCTCGACGCGTGGATGCTGGGAGTCGAACCCGCGGGTGCCCGGATCTCAAACTGGCGGCGCGCGTCAGCCCCGCGCTGGCGCGAGCACTGGAGCCATCCCACGTGAGCCTCGACTCCGCCGAAATTGATGGCGCGCTCGTCGCGCTCAGCCGCGACGAGCTCACGCGTGCGAGGCCGTGGTCACCGTGAGCGGCACGGTTGTCCCGGAAGCAGCCGGCAGGCAACACCATCGCGCCCGGGCCGCGTCTGACGGCGTGCGGCGGTGGCGGCGGCGCCGGCGGGCAGGAGCGCGAAGTCGCGCGCTCCCAAACAGCCGGACATTCTGGCAAGATCGTGGGTCTGGGAGCGCTTCGCGATCGTGACCGCCGAATCAAAACTGGTCGAGGTCGTGCTGTTTGGCGCAACCGGCTTCACCGGCCGCCGCGTGGCCGAGTACCTCGCGACCCACGCGCCGGACCTGCAATGGGCGATCGCGGGCCGCAGCCGGGAACGACTGATGGCGATTCGGTCCGAGCTGGCGCGCAAGGTACCGGCGCTCGAGTCGCTGCGCGTGATCGTGGCTGACAGCGCCAACGCGGCGTCGATCGAGGTCGTTGCGGCGAGTGCGCGCGTCGTCTGCTCGGCGGTTGGACCGTTCGCCGCGCAGGGTCTGCGGCTCGCCGGCGCGTGCGCCGCGCGCGGCACGACCTACTGCGACCTTGCCGGCGAAGCGCCCTTCGTTCGCACGAGCATCGAGCGCCACGATGCGCTGGCGCGTCAAACGGGCGCACGTCTCGTGCACTGCTGCGGGTTCGACTCGGTCCCGTCCGACCTCGGCACCTGGCTCGTGCGCCAGCACCTCAAGACGCGAGGACATCGCCTGGCATCGGCGTGGGGCTTCGTCGGGCCCATGCGCGCAGGATTCAGCGGCGGGACCGTCGCCACGCTCGCGATGTTGTTCGAGGCCGGCGGCGCCGCGACCGACGGCGTCGACCGGGAGCACGTCCACTTCGACAGGGAGATGGGCGAATGGGCCGGGCCATTCATCATGGCGCCCGTGAACGTCTGCATCGTCCAGCGGTCCAACGAGCTCGAGGAATACGGCACCCGGTTCACCTATCGAGAGAAGATCTGCTACGGGCGCGGCCCGCTCGGCTTGCTGGAGGCCGTCGGACGGACCGTGGCGCTGAAGGCGTTTTCGGCCACGTCCCGCAGCCGCGTCGGGCGCGCGATGCTGCGCTGGGTGTCGCCCATGCCTGGCGAGGGACCACCGCAAGCCGAGATTGACGCCGGCGGCTTCCGCATCCGCGTCATTGGCACGAGCGAGCCGCCCGAGGGCGAGCGCGCGATCCAGGCGATGGCCACGGTTGCCGGCTCGAGCGACCCCGGCTATGGCGAGTCGGTCCGGATGATCGGCGAATCGATCGTGTGCCTCGCTCGCGATCCGCTCCCGCCGACCTGTGGCGTGCTGACACCCACCGCGGCGATGGGCGCTCGCCTCGCCGAGCGCCTCCATCAGGCGGGAATGACCGTGTCGGTCGCCGATTGGACGCCGGCGTCAGCCACTTGAAACAGTTGGGGAGCTGATCGCTGACGAGCAGTTATTGCCCGCCACGACCGTGGCGCCCACCGGCGACGGGCCATCGACTGCGACCTCCTGTCGTGCCGATCTGAACAGTGCTGTTTCGACGGCGACGACGTTTCTCATGGGCCGTCGGTGTAGGGCAGCCAGACGATCCATTCATGAGCGCGCCGCGCGACTCCCGCGCCCGCGTATAATGCGCATCGCCCGCTGCCGCATGGATTCGCATCCGGTCGCTCACTCGTCGCTCCGCTTGGCGCCATCCGCGCCCGTGCCGATGGCTCCTTTTCCGGAGGAGTCGTGGCTCCTCGGGAGCGCGAAGGCCGCGGCCGCCGATGGCCTGGCGTACTACCGCCGCTGCGAGGAGACGGCCGGCATCGTCGAGACGCGGATGCTCTGGAAGCGGGTGTACGTCGTCACCGAGCCGTCGGCCATTGCCGACGTGCTCGTCAATTCCCCACGGAGTTTCATCAAGCCGTATTTTCTACGCCGGATGAAGGTGTTCTTCGGCAATGGCCTGCTGACGGCGGAAGGCGACGAGTGGCTGCACAATCGCCGCACGCTCCAGCCGGCCTTCCAATCGGATCGGCTGCCGGGCTTCATCGATTTCACGCGACACAACACGGAGGCGATCGCCTCGGTGTGGAGCACGGCGGGCGTACGGGACGTGTATCCGGACATCATCGACCTCTGCCTGCAGAACGTCACGCAGACGATGTTCGGGGTCTTCGACGCCGAGCTGCGCGACCTCACGCGCGCACTGGTCCTCTCGTGCCAGGCGCTCGTGCACGCGCTGACGAACATGCTTCGTGTGTCGCCGCTCCTCTATCCCAACCGGCTTACCCGCGACTTGGCGAAGGCGAAGCGAGAGTTCAACGCCTATCTCGACCGTCTGATCGCCCAGCGCAACGCCGAGCCGCCGAGGAATGACTTCCTGGGCCTGCTGCTCTCGGGCGGCGGACACCACGCCCCGATGAGTCGTCAGGCCATCTTCGACGAATCGGTGACGATGCTCTTCGCGGGCCATGAGACGGCGGCGGCCGCGGCCGCCTGGTCGTTGTACCTGCTCGCGACGCATCCAGACGTGGCCGACGCACTCGCCGCCGATCTGTCGGCCGAACTGCACGGCGCGCCTCCGAATGTGGCGCATCTTGACGGGCTTCCGCGGCTGCGCGCGGTGATCGACGAGGCCATGCGCCTGTATCCGCCCGCGCACCGCTACGGCCGTACCGTGATCGAACCGGTCATGGTTGGCGGTCACCTTCTGCCGAAAGGCGCCGACGTCGTGCTGTCGCAGTGGGCCGTCCATCGATCCCCACGATGGTACGACCAGCCCGACACGTTTCTGCCAGGCCGCTGGACGCCGGAGTTCCGCCACAGTCTGCCGAAATTCGCGTATTTTCCGTTCGGCGGCGGTCCGCGCGCGTGCGTCGGTAGCCATTTCTTCTGGTTCGAGGCGGCGGTGATTCTGGGCGTGCTCGCCCAGCGGTTCCGCTACTCGCTCGTCGACACCAAACCGCTGGTGCCCTACGAGGGCCTCACGCTCATTCCCGATGGCGGGTCGCTGCGTCTGCGGATCGAGCCGCGACCCGTGCCGGCCGCCGGCTGAGAATGTCGAGCCGCTGATGGATACATTGCCTCCGCCGGTCCCGCCTCACCACGAGGTGCTGCCGCCCGTGTCGCTGGCCCGCTACCCGGAAGAATCGTGGGTACTCGGGAGTGCCCGGGCCCTCACGCGAAGCGGCTTCGAGTTCTTCGAGCGCTGCGAGCAGACCGCGGGCGTCGTGCGCACCCGCTTCGTCGTGAAGCCGGTGTACGTGGTCACCGAGCCGCGGGCGATCGAAGACGTCCTGGTGAAGCATCCGCACAGCTTCGTCAAGCCCTACCTCCTCCGCCGCATGAAGGTACTTTTCGGCAACGGCCTCCTCACCGCCGAAGGCGATCAGTGGATGCACAATCGGCATCTCGTGCAGCCGGCGTTTCACTCCGAGCGCATGCCGGGGTTCATCGAGTTTGTGCGCGAGAATACCGACGCGCTCACGGCCTCGTGGCGCGACGGTGAGGTGCGCAACATCTACCCGGATCTGGTGGACCTCTGCCTCAAGAATCTCGCGCGCACGATGTTCGGGGTGTATGACGACGAGCTCGAGGCGATGGTCCGTGCGCTGGCGACAACGTGCCAGTCGCTCGTGCACGCGATCTTCAATGTCGTGCGACCCTCGCCGCTCCTCTATCCGAGCCGGCTCAAGCGTCAACTCCGGAAGGCGCTCCGCGATCTCGACGGCTATCTCGGCCGGTTGATCGATCGCCGCCGCTCGCAGCCGCCCACTGACGACTTTCTGGGATTGTTGATGGCGGGCGGCGGTCCGCATCATCCGCCGCTCAGTCGGCAGGCGATTCTGGACGAGTCGGTGACGATGTTGCTGGCGGGACACGAAACGGCGGCCTCCGCGCTGGTGTGGGCGCTGTACCTGCTGGCTTTGCATCCGGTGGAGGCCGATAGGCTCGCGGACGATCTTGCGGCGCATCTCAAGGGCGACGCGCCGTCGGTCGCAGATCTCGACGGGCTGCCGCTCCTGCGTGCGACGCTCGACGAGGCGTTGCGGCTCTATCCGCCGACACATCGCATTGGCCGAACCGTGCGCGAGCCGGTCGTCATTGGCGGCCACACGCTGCAGGTGGGGGCGGACGTCCTTCTGCCGCAATGGGCCGTGCATCGATCGGCGCGCTGGTACGACCAGCCGACGGTGTTCATGCCCGGCCGGTGGACGCCGGCGTTTCGTCATGCGCTGCCGAAGTTTGCGTACTTCCCGTTCAGCGGCGGTCCGCGCGCGTGCGTGGGCAGTCACTTCGTCTGGTTCGAAAGCGCGATGATTCTGGGCGTCCTGGCGCAGCGCTTCAGGTTTGCCCGGCCGGCCGGCGCACCGCCGCTCATGCCCTACGAAGGGCTCACCCTCTTGCCCGCCGGTGGCCGTCTCGAGCTGAAGATCAGTCGCCGATAGCGGCGATCGTAGAGGGTGGCCGTGCTCGATGTGCACGTCCTCGGGCCGTACGATCCACGGCTCGACGCGCAGATCCGCCGCCCGCGGCGACTGCGTTTGGCGAGTCAACGGACCGAATCCGCTGGATCTCGGTCGGCTGGCGTGGCAGTATGCCGGGACTCTTCGGGGGGGCTCGTCAGGAGGCTACCGTGGACCCGAGCGCAGCAGCGCGCGAGCAGCCATCGGGCGACACGATCGTCGTCGGTCTCGATGTTGGATCGACGACCGTCAAGGCGGTCGTGGTCGATCCCGACACCAAGGCGATCCTCTGGTCGGACTACCAGCGCCACGAGACCCGTCAAGCCGAGAAGACGCTCGAGCTGCTGGTCGCCATCGGCGGAGCGTTTGACGGCATCGCGCGCGAGCGCGTCCGCATCTTCATTACGGGGTCGGGATCGGGTCCGCTGCGCGAGCCGACCGGCGCCCGATTCGTGCAGGAAGTGAACGCGGTCACCATGGCTGTCGATCACCTGCACCCGGACGTGCGGGCGGTCATCGAGCTGGGCGGCCAGGACGCGAAGATCATTCTCTTCCAGGAGAACGCGCAGACCGGTGACAAGCGCGCCATCGCGTCGATGAACGACAAGTGCGCGTCGGGCACGGGCGCGACGATCGACAAGTGCATGATCAAAGCCGGCATGGAGCCGGCCGAGGCGTGCCGGCTGCCCTGGGACGCCTCGAAGCTGCACCACGTGGCCGCGAAGTGCGGCGTCTTCGCGGAGACCGACATCGTCAACCTCGTGAAGTCGGGGATTCCGTCGAACGAGATCCTCTGCTCGCTGGCCGACGCGATCGTGTCGCAGAACCTGTCGGTGCTCACGCGCGGCAACACGCTCAAACCGCGGGTGCTGCTCCTCGGCGGTCCCAACACGTATCTCCCCTTCCTCCAGGCCTGCTGGCGCCAGCGGATTCCCGAAGTGTGGGACGCGCGTGGGTTCGAGTGGCCGAAGGACGTGCCGGTCGAGGAGCTGATTTTCGTGCCGAAGGACGCGCAGTACTATGCCGCCTACGGCGCGGCGATCTACGGTCTGCACGAACCGGCCGAGGTGGGTCTCTACCGTGGCCTCGATCCGCTCAAGGAGTTCATCGCGAACGGCCGCAAGGCGAAGCTGGGCGCGAAGGCTGGTCCGCCGCTCGTCGCCGCGCCGGCCGAACTGGAGGCCTTCCGCGAGGCCTACGCGATCCCGCGGTTCGTGGAGGCGACCTTCGAGCCAGGCCAGGTGGTCCGCGCTGTCATTGGCCTGGACGGGGGTTCCACATCGTCGAAGGCCGTGCTCATCAACGAAGCCGGCGACCTGCTCACGAAGCAGTATCAGCTCTCGAAGGGCAACCCGATCGCCGACACGAAGGAGCTGCTCGCGAAGATTCAGGGTTTCGTCCTCCAGCAGGGGGCCATCCTCGACGTGATCGGGTTCGGCGCCACCGGCTATGCCGCCGATGTGCTCGAGGAGTCGCTGCGCGCGGACGTCAACATCGTCGAGACGGTCGCGCACATGACCGCGGCCGTGAAGTACTTCGGCGACGTGGACGTGATTTGCGACATCGGCGGGCAGGACATCAAAGTCCTGTTCATGGTGAACGGCGAGATCCGAAACTTCCGTCTCTCCAACCAGTGCTCGGCCGGCAACGGGATGCTCCTCCAGGCGATGGCGAACCAGTTCGGCCTGCCGGTCACCGAGTATGCCGACACCGCCTTCAAGGCACCGCTCAGCCCGAAGTTCAGTTACGGCTGCGCGGTGTTTCTCGACGCGGACCGCGTCAATTTCCAGAAGGAGGGCTACTCGAAGGAAGAGCTCCTCGCTGGCCTGGCGATGGTGCTGCCCAAGAACGTCTGGCAGTACGTCGTGCAGATTCCGCGTCTCGCGCAGCTTGGGACGCGGTACGTGCTGCAGGGCGGCACCCAGTACAACTTGGCGGCCGTCAAGGCCCAGGTGGACTACATCAAGGAGCGGGTGCCCGGGGCGAGCGTGCGGATTCATCCCCATCCGGGCGAGGCCGGCGCGATCGGCGCCGCGATGGAGACGCTGCGGGTCGTGCAGCGGCGCGGGTCCTCGACGTTCATCGGGCTCAGCGCCGCGATCGATCTCGGCTACACCAGCGTCAACGACGCGACGACAACGTGCCATTTCTGTCCGAATCATTGCTCGCGCACGTTCATCGACACGAAGACGCCCGACGGGCGCACGAGCCGCTACATCTCGGGCTTCAGTTGCGAGAAAGGCACGGTCGAGTCGGTCGAGGCGCTGCGCGCCCTCGAGACTCGACGTAAGTCGCTCAAGACGAACTATCCGAACCTGGTGGACTACGAGGCCCGGCTCGCGTTCCGGCATTTCTACACGCCCGAGCCGATTCCCGCGGACGGCACGGTGATCGCGGACGTCGACGTGAAGCGGACGCTGTTCGGCGGCGTGCGGAAAACGCCAGTGCGCCGGCCGATCCGGCGATCGGACGGCGACGCCCTCGCGAGGCGGCAGACGCTGCGCATCGGCATCCCTCGCGTCCTGAACCTCTACTCGTCCGCTCCGGTCTGGCGGACGTACTTCGAGACGCTCGGCCTCTCCGACACGAACATCGTCTTCAGCGACGCGACCTCGGAGGAAATGTGGGCGGAGGGATCGCGCTACGGGTCCATCGACCCGTGCTATCCGTCGAAGGTCTCGCAGGCCCACATCCACAATCTGATCTTCAAGAAGCACGCGAAGCAGAAGCTCGACTTCATCTATTTCCCGTGCATCACGCACATGCCGACGTTCGTGGCCGGCACGCAAGACTCGACGAGCTGTCCGATCGTCGCCGGCGCGCCAAAAGTGATGCGGGCTGCGTTCACCAAGGAAGTCGACTTCTTCGCGCGCGCGGGCGTCGAGTACGTGGACGACGCGGTCACGCTCCAGGAGGCGCACTACTTCGCGCGGCAGATGTTCGAGACGTGGGGCGCGCGACTCGGCGTCACCGAGGACGAGAGCGATCACGCGTGCCGCCAGGGCCTCAAGGCGCTGCGGCTTTTCGACGAGGAGATGGAGAAGCGCGGCCTGGAGATTCTGGAGCGGCTCGAGGCCGAGCACAAGGTCGGCGTGTTGCTGCTCGGTCGGCCCTACCATCTCGATCCAGGTCTTCATCACAGCGTGCCGGACGAGTATCAGGCGCTCGGCTACCCGGTGCTGACGATCCGGTCGATCCCGAAGGATCCGGTCTGGCTGGCGCGGTTCTTCAAAGACGACCTCGCGCGCGGGTTCATCACGACGCCCCTTTCGGTCCAAGACGTCTGGCCGGAGAACTACTCGACCAACAGCGTGCAGAAAGTCTGGGCCGCGAAGTTTGCCGCCCGGCATCCCAACGTCGTCGTGCTCGATCTGTCGAGCTTCAAGTGCGGTCATGACGCGCCGACGTACGGGCTCATCGACAGCATCATCAACTCGAGCGGCACGCCCGCGTCGGCGCTGCACGACATCGACGCGAACAAGCCCGGCGGGTCGATCAAGATTCGCGTGAAGACGTATGCGCACACGCTGAAGCGGTTCGAGGAGGAACTGGCGGACGAGGCCGCCCGGCGCAGCGAATTGGAGCGGCGGGTCGACGCGAAGCGCCGCGAGCTGCTGCGCACGAGACACGCCCGATTGCGGCAGACGGCGGCGGCCGATCCGGGTGCGGTGCGCGCGCTCGAAGAGATTGAGGCCGCGTTCGCGTCTTATTTGGAAGAAGACACGGTCGTGCCGTCGGGCGCCGTCGAGGCGGAAGCGGACCGACCCGGCATCGCCGACATCGCGCCCCTGCCACCTGTCACTGCGATGGTGTTTCACCGCCGCGCGCCGTCATCGGAGGCCAAGGTATGAGCGACGCCCTGTTGGACTATGAGGAGATCGAACGGGAACTGCGCGTCTTCGAAGCCGACGAGCGCAAACGCCTCGGCATCGAGGAAGAGCAGGTTGAGCACTGGCACGACGCGAACCCGCAGGTGTTTTCACGCGACGAGCGCGAGGCCACGACCATTCTCTTGGGCGGTCTCACGCTCGCGCACGACACGCTGCTCGTCGGCGCACTTGCCGGACTCGGCTACCGCCTGCAGGCGCTCGACTGCCCCGACGTCGAGGCGCTGCGTCTCGGCAAGGAGTTTGGCAACCGGGGCCAGTGCAACCCGACGTACTTCACGGTCGGCAATCTCGTCAAGCGATTGACGCATTTGCGCGACCGGGAGGGCCTGACGGTGCCGGAGATCATCCGCCGCTACGTCTTCCTCACCGCCGGCGCGTGCGGCCCGTGCCGTTTCGGGACGTACGTCACCGAGTACCGTAAGGCCCTCGTCGACTCGGGCTTCGAGGGATTCCGTGTGCTGCTCTTCCAGCAGCAAGGCGGCTTGAAGCAGGCTACGGGCGACGCGTCCGGACTCGAGATCAACAGCCGCTTCTTCAAGGGGGCGCTGCAAGCCGTGATGGCGGGCGACTGCCTCAATCTCGCTGGCTATCGCATCCGTCCCTACGAAGTGCACCCGGGCGACACCGACGCCGCGCTCGACGAGTGCAAGATCCTGCTGCGCGACACCCTGCAACGCCGCGGCAGCGTCATCTCAGCGCTCGTGCGGTGCCGGCGGCGGTTGAACCGCGTGCCGGTGAATCGCCTGCGGCCGAAGCCCAAGGTGTCGATCATCGGGGAATTCTGGGCGATGACCACCGAGGGCGACGGCAATCATCGGCTGCAACGGTTCCTCGAAGCCGAAGGCGCGGAGGTCGACATCCAGCCGGTCGTGACGTGGGTCCTGTACAACATCTGGGAGCATCAGCACGACACGCGCAAGCGGTTCCTGCTACGAGGCGAAGACGACGGCACCGCGGGACTCAAGGGGAAGGACGGACGCACGAAACTCGCGCTCCTCTGGGGCGCCGAAAAGGCGGTGCGTGCGGTCTTCGGGCTCTACACGCAGGCGATCGGCCTCGAGGGCTATCACCTGCCCGACATGGATCAGGTAGCGACGATCTCGCATCAGTACTACGACAACCATCTCCGCGGCGGCGAGGGCCACATGGAAGTGGGCAAGCTGATCCAGACCGTCGAGCAGCGCAAGGCGCACATGGTGATCAGCATCAAGCCGTTCGGCTGCATGCCGTCGTCCGGCGTCTCGGACGGTGTGCAATCGCTCATCACGGCGCGCTACCCGGAGGCGATCTTCACGGCGATCGAAACCACTGGCGACGGCGAGGTGAACGTGCAGAGCCGGATTCAGATGGATCTCTTCAAGGCGCGCAAGCGCGCTGAGGAGGAATTTCGCGTCGCGGTCGAGCGGACGGGGCTTTCCTTGTCTGCGATCGAGACGAACGTCCGCCGCCACGGGCGCGCCCTGCACCATCCACCACATATCGTGGCCGGGACCGCGGCCAACCAGGTCCTCGAACTCGCCGGCATCGGCGAGTGGACGGCCTGATCGCCGCCGCGGCTCCGCGGGTCGGTATGCGCAGCGCGCTTGTCCGCTACGGGGTCGCCGGCGTTGTGATTGCCGGCACGGCGGTCGCCGTGTGGACGATGGGATCGGCCTCGAAGGTCGGGGCCCTGCCGACGCCCTCGGCCCGCGTGGTCGCCGGGCCGCGCGACGCGGTGGCCTGCCTCGGCCGCATCATGCCTGAAGACGGGATCGCGCGCCTCTCGGCTCGATCGCTCAGCGGCCAGCCGGCGATCGTCTCCGCGCTCTTCGTCCACGAGGGCGACGCGGTTCGACGCGGCCAGCTCGTGGCCGTCCTCGACAGCCACGACGAGCTCGATGCCGCCTGGCAGGCGGCGCACGCGCGCGTCGAGGTCGCGCGGTCCCGGCTCGCCCAGGTGCAGGCGGGCGCGAAGCCGGCGGATCTCGAGGCGCAGCGCGCCGACGTCGCGCGACTCGAGGCCGAGCAGGCGACCGCCGATCGCGACCTCCAGCGTTACGACGATCTCTTCAAGGCGGGCGCCGCGACGGCGGCCGACCTCGACGCGACTCGCCTCCGCGCCGCGTCGGCAGCGCAGCTTCTCGCGCAGGCCCGCGATCGGCTCGCGAGCCTGGCCGAGGTCCGCGACGTGGACGTCGCGTATGCGGCGGCGGAACTTCAGGCTGCGATCCGGGCAGACACCCAGGCCCACGCTGAGCTCGAACAATCACAGATTCGGTCGCCGGTGGACGGCCACGTGATTGCCATTCATGCGTGGCCGGGCGAGCAGGTGCACGACGCCGGCATCGCGGAGGTGGGCAAGACCGATCAGATGTACGTGTTTGCCGAGGTGGACGAGAGGGACGTGCGGTCCCTCGCCGTCGGGCAGCGCGCCACCGTCAGCGGCGGCGCGCTCGCCGCGCCGCTCACCGGCGCGGTGTCGTATATCTCGCTCGAGGTCATCCGTAACGACGAGCGCAACCTCGATCCGGTCGCGCCGTCGGATGCCCGCGTCGTTCAAGTGAAGATCCGTCTCGACGATCCGAAGACCGCCGCACGGCTGATCAACGCGCAAGTCACCGTGCTGATCCGCCGCTGATGAGGCGCCGCCGGATTCCCGTTGCGTGGCGGCAACTGGCCAGTGAGCGGCTGCGGCTCGCCGCGGCGGTCGCCGGCATCACGTTCGCCTCCATGCTGATGCTCATGCAACTCGGCTTTCGGGAGGCCCTGCTCCAGAGCGCCACGCTCGTCCACGACCGGCTCGACGCGGACCTGGTGCTCATCAGCCCGCTCTATCAATACCTCGTGGAGGCGACGAGCTTTCCGGATCGCCGGCTGGTCCAGGCCCTGGGAGCCGAGGGTGTCGAAGCCGTGGCGCCCGTGTACGTCACCCTTGCGAAGTGGCGGAATCCGGAGACCGGCCGCGCCTTTCTCGTCGCGCTCATCGGCTTCGATATCACGCGGCCGACGCTCACGATGGTGGACGTCCGCGATCACCTGGGCGCGCTGGCGTTGCCCGACTCGGTGCTCGTCGATGCCGCCTCGCGGCCAGACATCGGGCCCGTCGCCGACTGGGTGCGATCGGGCGTGCCGGTCGTGAGCGAGGTGAACGGCCGGCGCGTCACGGTCGCGGGCCTCTTCACGCTCGGCACCTCGTTCGGCGTGAACGGCATGATCATGACGAGCGATCTGAACTTCGTGCGGATGGTGCCCAATCGGCCGCTCCACATGATCGACATCGGCCTCATCCGCCTGGCGAGCGGCGCCGATCCCGTGCAGGTCCGGGACCACCTCCGGTCCGTGCTGCCGCCGGATGTGCGCGTGCTCACGCGCCAGGAGTTTGCGGATGAGGAGCAGGCCTACTGGCTCAACACCTCGCCGGTCGGGTTCATCTTCGATCTGGGCACCACGATGGGCCTGATTGTCGGCGCGGTGATCGTGTATCAGATTCTGTACACGGACATCTCGGATCACCTGCCGGAATATGCGACGCTCAAGGCCATGGGGTTCTCCGACCGGCGGCTGATCGGCATCGTGTTTCACGAAGCCGCGATCCTCGCCGTCCTCGGGTTCCTGCCTGGGTTGCTGATCGCCCAGGGTCTGTACGTCATGACACGCACCCAGACGAACCTGCCAATGCTGATGACCCCGGCTCGCATCATCGGCGTGTTCGCGTTGACGGTCGGGATGTGCATGGGGTCGGGCGCGCTCGCGGCCCGTCGTCTTCGGTCGGCCGACCCGGCCGAAGTCTTCTAGTGTCCAGGCCACTAGCCTTGGTCCCCACCATCTCGGTTACGCGGCTCAACCATTTCTTCGGCACGGGCGCGTTGCGCCGACAAGTCCTGTTCGACGTCTCCACCGACATCTCGGCAGGAGAGATCGTCATCGCCATGGGACCGTCGGGGTCCGGCAAGACGACGCTCCTCACGCTCATCGGCGCCCTGCGGTCCACGCAGGACGGCAGTGTGCGGGTCCTCGGCCACGAATTGAAGGATGCCGGCGCCCATGCCCGTCAGCGGGCGCGGCAGAGCATTGGGTTCATCTTCCAGGCGCACAACCTTCTGGCCTCGCTGACCGCCGTCGAGAACGTCCAGTTACGGCTGGAACTTGACCTGGGCCTTGCGTCTGAGACGGCCAGGTCGCGCAGTCTCGAGATGCTGGAGGAGGTCGGCCTGGGCGACTGCGTGGACCGTCGTCCGCACGAGCTGTCCGGCGGACAGAAACAGCGGGTGGCCATCGCGCGCGCGCTCGTGCATCGGCCGGCGATCGTCCTCGCCGACGAACCCACGGCCGCGCTCGACAAGCAAACGGGACGCGAGGTCGTCGACATCCTGCGCCGGCTCGCCAAGCAGCATGGCTGCAGCATTCTGTTCGTGACTCACGACACCCGCATTCTCGACATCGCGGATCGGATCCTGACGCTGGAAGACGGAAGGCTGGGAGGCCGGGTGGCTTGAAGGCGGGTAGGCTTGAAGGAAGGACAATGCGGCCGCGACGATGAGTGGTGGCAAACCGCGGCTGAGGCACGGCGTGCGCCTGACCGTCGCTGCGCCGGATCTGGTCGTCCTTTCCTCAGCGGTCGAGGACGCGACCCTCGACGGGCGACTGCTTCCGCTGCTGGCGCCCTTCCTCGACGGCACGCGCACGGTCGGCGAGATCGCCAGGGCGCTCGACGGGCGCGCCGGTCTCGTCGACGTGCGGTTCGGACTGACCCTGCTCGAGGACGGCGGATGGCTCGAACGGGACGACCGCCCGGCCGAGCGGCCCTCTGCGATTCGAGTCGACATTCGAGGGCTAGGCGCGACTCGCCTCAGTCGGCCACGCGCGAAAGACGGCATCCAGGTGGTCCTGACCGACGACTACCACAGCCCCGAACTCGATGCGATCGACCGGAAGGCGCGCGCGACCCTCCGGTCGTGGATACCGGTCAAGCCCGGTCGCGTCATCTGGATGGGCCCCCTCATCGAGCCGGCTGCCTCACCGTGCTGGCGGTGCGTAACAGCGCGACTCGACCGGAGTCGTCCGCTTCGAGCGCTGTTTGCCACTTCGCCCCCGTACGGCGCCGCCGATCGCGCGGCACCTGCGATGTCCGACGCCGCGGTCGCGCTCGTCAGCGCGGTGTTGGCGGAGCCGAAGGAGGCCACGCGCACGAAGCTTCGCACGCACATCGTCACGATGGACGCTGGCTTGCTCACGTCCGAGTGGCACGAAGTCGTGCCGGATCCGGCGTGTCCGTGCCAACGACCGTCGGGGCGTCGTCGTGCCTTCCGTGTGACTCTGCACCTCCGTCACGAGCGGAAGACGCTCATCGCCGATGGCGGTTCTCGCACGGTGTCGGCCGAGGAGACCTTTCGTCGCTATGCGCGCCACATCAGTCCCATCACCGGGGTGGTACGACGCGTCGAACCGTACCACACCGATCCACACGGACTTATTCATGTGTACGCCGCGGACCACGCGTTCGTCGTCGATCCGGCCGATCGGGAGGCGACGCGACGCGGCTTCCGGCGAACCAGCACTGGCAAAGGCCTGACGGCCGCGCAGGCGCGAACGAGCGCATTGTGCGAAGCGCTCGAGCGCCATTCCGGGGTGTACCGCGGATCTGAACCGCACCGGCGAGCGACATTCGAGACGCTCGGCAACCGCGCGATCCACCCCAACGCGTGCATGGGATTCAGCGAGCGGCAATTCGCCGGGCGCGCGGCCGCCAATCGCGTCGGTCGGCCTGAGACGTGGGTGCCGCAACCGTTTCAGGAAGACACGGCCATCGCGTGGACGGAGGCCTGGTCGCTCACGCACGAGCGCCGCCGGTACGTTCCCACCGCCTACTGCTACTACGGCTATCCTCGCGATCCGCAGCACGATTTCTGTCGCGCCGATTCCAACGGCACCGCAGCGGGCAACACGATCGCCGAGGCCATCCTCCAGGGATTTTTCGAGCTGGTCGAGCGCGACGCCGTCGCGATCTGGTGGTACCACCGCCTGCCGCGGCCGGGACTGGACCTGTCGGCCTTGGCGCAGCCACACGTGCGGGCCCTGGTCGAGCATTACGACGGACTCGGTCGTCGCCTGGACCTCGTCGACCTGACGACGGACTTCGGCGTTAAGGTCGTGGCCGCGATCTCGAGGGACCACCGCACAGGCCGCCGGTGCACCTTTGGCTTTGGCGCACACTTCGATGTCGAGATCGCTGCCGCCCGTGCCGTGACGGAGGCCAATCAGTTTCTCCCGGCTGCACTCGCCCGCACGCTCCCGGACCGCTACGGCGCCCTGGCCAATCAGCCGTTTCTCAACCCGAGTCCGACCGCGCGCCGGCGGGTCATGGCACGTCCTGCCCGCGCCGAACGCCACGCCGACCGGACGACCGATCTGGCAGACGACATCCGGCGGGCGGTGGCCGCAGCGCGCGATGCCGGCCTGGAGCTGCTCGTCGTGGACCAAACGCGGCCGGACGTCGGGCTGCCGGTCGTCAAGGTCATCATGCCTGGGATGCGTCCGTTCTGGCCCAGGTTCGCCCCCGGCCGCCTGTATGATGTGCCAGTCACACTGGGGTGGCTCCCCCGGGCTCCAGAGGAAGAGGACTTGAACCCCGTACCCTTCTTCATCTGACGGCCCGTCCTGTCCGTGGAGGGTTCGATGTCGCAGCGCGATGTCAAGCGATTCGTCGATAGGGTTCATGCAGACAAGAAGTTCGGCTCAACGATCAAGCGCGCCGAAACGAACATCCTGAAACACGCGAAGAAGCATCACTACAAATTCTCGCGCGCCGAGTTCTACGCGCACTTGCGGAAACGCTGGGGGATCACGAAGCCCCCGACCGACGATCAGGACACCTGCACGATTTGCGCGTGCATCTAGCGGCACGCGATCGGCGCGTGCCCTTGTCGGGGAGCGCGCCGGTCCACCCGGCGGGGGCGCGCTTTCAACGCGATCCACTCGACGACACACAAGTCATTGGCGTCACGGTGGTGGTCCGCCCGCGCTGTTCCACTGCGTGGATCGCCCGAACCGCCCGGCGGATGGCCGGCCTACCGCCAAGCCAGCGGCGGTATCTCACCCATGATGAATTCACGCGCGTGTGTGGCGCCGCGCCGGCCGATCTCGATCGGGTCGCGGCCTTTGGCCGCCAGTTTGGCCTGAAGATTTCCGAGCGAAGCGTCGACCGATGGTGCGTCCTGCTGACGGGCTCGATCGCGCGGATGGCCAAAGCGTTCGCCGTCACGTTCGCCACGTGCGAGCACGCCGATCTCGGCGCGTATCGCACCCATCTGGACGCCGTGAACCTCCCGGTCGACGTGGCCAGGATCGTCGTCGCCGTGATCGGGCTCGACGCCAGGCCCCTGACCCGGCTGCCGCAGCGCGTGTTTCGCACGCACGTCCGGACGCGCCACGCCGTGGCTCCGCCCGCGCTCGCCAGGTTCTATCAGTTTCCGCCCGCGACGACTGGGCGCGGCCAGACGATCGGGCTCATCGAGCTTGGCGGCGGGTTCACGCGGGCCGATGTTAAGGCGTCGCTCGGCGGCCGCACGCCGACGATCACCGTCGTGAGCGTCGATGGTCAGCAGAACGCGCGCTACGTTCCATCCGCCTTCCGGCGCGACTGGAAACTGCTCTGCCAGCCCGCGGGACACCAGTCACCCGCGATCGCTCGACGCCTCAGCCAGAGCGCCGACCGCCTCATCTCCATCGTCGAGGCGACGATGGACATCGAGCTGGCGGCGGCATTGGCGCCGGAGGCCCACCTTGCGGTCTACTTCGCGCCGGCCACGTTTCACGGCAAGTACCACGCGTTCACGAAGGCGATCGCCGATCGCCGGAATCATCCCAGCGTGGTGTCGTGCAGCTTCGGGCTCCTCGAGAGCGAGGTCACGCGCGGATACGCGCGCGCGATCAACTTCGCCCTGCAAGCGGGGTCGTTGAAGGGCATCACCTTCTGTGCGGCGAGCGGCGACGACGGCAGTGGGCCGGAAGCGGGCCGGCCTCCGATCGTGCAGTATCCGGCCTCGGATCCCTCCGTGCTCGCGTGCGGGGGCACCAGCGTGCGGCTCGCCACGCGCCGCGAACGGGCGTGGCGAGAGATTACTTTCGGCCATGTGATGGCGAGCGGGGGTGGGTTCAGTCGTCTGTTCCAACGCCCGTTCTGGGCCCACGCCGCGCAGACGTCCTTCCGCAACCGAGGGCGCGGCGTCCCCGACGTCGCCGCCAAGGCGGATGTCAACGGCGGCTATCGCATCGTCGTCGGCGGGGCGCCTATGGCGATGGGCGGCACGAGCGCGGCGGCGCCCTTGTGGGCCGCCCTCATCGCGCGGCTCAACGAAGGGCTCGGCACGCGGCTCGGGTTGCTGAGCCCTTGGCTCTACCACAAGGCCTCCCGTCCTGCGATTCGCGATGTTCCGACCGGCAGCACGGGCATCTATCACGCCCGGCGCCGCGGCTGGGATCCTTGCACGGGTTTTGGCACGCCAAGAGGCATGGAGCTCTTGCGGCTGCTGCGTCCGAGCAAGAACTCGCCCACGGACGTCTCCTCGTAGTACGTCGTTCGGGCCGCGCGAGCGAACACGTCGGAATCACCGCCTCCGATCGCGCATGGTGCCAGGCCCATCGCCGTCGCGGCGAGGTAGAACGTCTGGAGCAGCACGCCGGCGTCCTTGAGAATCATGGCGTATCCCATCGAGGCGTAGCGTCGAAGGGTGCGGCCAAACCGCGCTGAGAGGACGATGAGGACCTGCGGCTTTGTCCTGGCTGCGTGCCCCGCCGACGCGATCAAACGGTGGACGTCACGGGTCATCCCGGCCCGCCGCCAGAGGGCGTGTCCGAGCGGGTCGTACCGATACAAGCCCGGCCGCAGACCGCGACAGCGCCGGATCGCCAGGTACGTGTCCAATTCGTAGGCTGCGCCGCCGGTCGGCGCGACGCGGTCGAGTCCCTTCCAATCGTGTCCACCTGTTCGTCGCCGACGCGCACGGACCGTCCGGTAAAGAAACTCACCCAGTTCGTCGATGGTCATCGGTGACACGTCGTGCACACGACGCGTCCGACGATCTTCCAGGACGACGGCGAACGGCGCGTCATCCCGCCGGAGGCGACTGAGGTCCGGGCGCGGAAGCCGGACGATGTCGGCCTGGCGAGGTCGCGGCGCAGGCGCGTCCGGTCGGCGAGTCGACGACGATTGAGGCCTCGCGCCGTACCCGTTGCGGTGGCGGCCATGCCGGCTTCGCGAGTGGAAGAGAAGGTCGTGGAACTCCCACGAATCGAGCGCGCGACGCTGCCGCAAACGATCAGGCCCGTTGTCCCTTGGCTCGACCAAGAAGTGATGACGCCAGAGCAGGCCTAGGAGCTGGCGCATCGCGTTCGGCGGCAGAGGGCTCTTGGCGATTGCGTCCCGGAGGGCGCGTGGCCGGTTGAGCTGCCCCAGGGCGCGCCACGCGTCTTCGCCATGTTCGCCGTGCAGCACGAGCTGGCCGAAGGCCAGGGGCGACTCCAGGACGAAGGCATTCCCGTCGCGGCGACAGTACGCAAAACGGGAGAGCGCGACGCGCTTGGCGCCGGGAGGTCTGACGTGCGGCTGCGGGTCGAGGCCGTCATCGTTGTCGGGGATCCATGTCGCCACCGGCTCGCGGCCTACCGCGATGCTGTATCCCAGCAATTGATGGCTCCGCAGATACGCCAGACAGCCATACAGGGCTTTCAGGCCTCCGTACCCGCGCTGATCGAGCGCCTCGTCAGCCAGCTCGCGTTCGCTGTGTTGGCCAGACGCGATCGCGACGGCCGCCCAGGTCGGACATTCGCGACCCAGCTTCAGCGTGCGCGCGCGGGTCCGCACGACGCGGCCGGCCGCCGCGCGAATGAGCGTCGCGCCTGGCACCAGGCCGACCGCGAGTCCGGCGGACATGATCAGGGCTCAGACACGGCCAAGCGGTCCAGGAGTCGGGCTATGGGCTCCTCGAGGTACGCGGGCAACTCGCCCCGGCCGCGGGCGGCCTCGAGGATGGTCATCATGGTGCGGAAGCGGTGGTCGGCTGCATCCACGACCTCGGCGAAGCGCGGATTCTCACGCAGCGACGAAAAGTCCCCGTTGAACAGGAGCACATCGAGCGCCTCGAGGATGTCGCCGCGTGCGCGAAACTGCAAGAGGTCGAGCGCGTCGTCCCTCCGGCCATGGCGCGTCAGCATTTGCGCGACAGATTGGGTCGTGTTCTGCCAATAGGGGAAGGGCGTCTCGCCGCGTGCGGCACGAATCAACCGCGCGGCGCAAGCATCGGCGGCGGAGGCGTCGCGGGCCTTGCTGGCGCGGCCGAAGCCTGCCAGATCAGCGGCGAAGTTCACCCACGCCGGCTGCACGCGGCTGCTGGCGGCGAGCTCTCTCAAGCGCGCCAGGACCGTCAGGGCGTCCCCCTCCTCGCCGCACATGACGAGCGCGAGCGCGCGGGCCAGGAGCGCGAAGGGCTGGTCCGGCTCGATACGGAGCGCGTGATCGGCACGCTCGAGACCCTCGGCCGCCCGGCCCAGGATCGACAAGGCGAGCGCTTCGTACACGGCCGTGCGCAGCACCAGCGGGTCGAGGTGGGAGGCTTGCGCCGACGCGGCGATCGCCAGCTCGTATGAGGCGCCGGTCAGCGGGCCGGCCAACCGGCTGTGCGCGTAGGCCTCTTGCGGTCCGAGCGTGGCCGATCTCAGCGCGTACTCGAGCTTGAGCCGGTAGCTTGCGGGCGTGTTCCCGGGCTCGGCTTCGCTCTTGACGGCCCAGGCCCGGCTCGATCGCGGGTCGATGGCGAGCGCGCGATCGACGGCGGCGGCAACGAGCGGACCGACCGCCGCCCACGAGTCGCCGGCGATGAGGCCCGCCATGTAGGCTTCCGCGATGCCGGAGGCGGCGTCGGCGCGGCGGGGATCGACCTGCAGACACTGATCGAACGCCGATAGCGCGGCCGTGAGGTCGGCGCGCAACCCACGATTCACGAACGCATTCAGGTGAAAGCGCCCGCGCTGAAACACCAACTCCACATCCGCGCGCGCCGTCATCGGCGTCGTCGCGATCGGCGCGGCGCGGGCCACCCGCGGGGCTGGGCGGAGGGCAACGCGGATCTCGGTAGACGCCTGGCGCACGAGCGCGGTGTACTTCGCGGCCGCGCCGTGGTACTCGCCGCTCCACAGGACGCGTTTGGTGCGCGGCTCGGCGAGCTGCACGCCGAGCGTCATCTCGTCGTTCTGCAGCGTCACGGACGACAGCACGCAGGCAACCACGCCGTAGGCGTTGGCGATCGTGGCCAGATCCCCACCGGCTCGGTCCACGTCGGCACTCGAGGGCGACAGACGCATGTCCAGGCCCTTGGTGCCGGAGAGTTGGGTCGTGAGCGCGCTCGAGATCGCATCGGCGAGAAACGCGTCCTCGTCCGGCGCGAACACCCGCGCCGGCAAGGCGACGAGCGAGGTCACGTCGCGCGCGCGCAGGGCCGGTCGCGGCGCCGGTCGGGCGCCGGCGCGCGATCGTCTCGGCGCCTGGCCGGTTGCGGCGTCGCCGAGGGCCGCGACCACCTCGGAGGCCGACTGCCAGCGGTCGGACATCTCCTTCTCGATGCATCGGAGGATGACCTGCTCGAAGGCCGGCGACACCAACGGCGCCTGGGTCGACGGCGGGGCCGGCTTGTCCTCCAGAATCGCTTTGATCAGCTCCAGGCCTGCCTGGCCGGCGAATGGATGCGTGCCTGTGACTAGTTCGTACATCAGGAGTCCCAGGGCGTACACGTCCATTCGCGGGTCCGGAGCCCCGCCACGAACCTGCTCGGGGGACATGTACGGCAGCGTGCCCATCAGGTCGCCCGTCTGCGTCATCGCGTCCACGTCAGCAGCCGCATCGGACGGCCTCGTGAACTGCGCGATGCCGAAGTCGAGGATCTTGATCGGTCCCTTCGGCGTCTTGACGACATTGGCCGGCTTGAGATCGCGGTGGACGACGCCGGCGGCGTGGGCCTCGGCGAGGGCCTCGGCCACCTGCCGGGCCATCGCGATCGCGTCGGCTTCGAGCACGGGGCCCTGCCTGATGATGACGGCGAGGTTCACGCCCCTGATGAACTCCATCACCAGGAAGTCCATCCCGCGGTCGACGCCCACGTCGAAGATAGTGGCGATCCCTGGATGGCTCAGCCGCGACAGGGCGAGGGCTTCACGTTGGAAGCGGCGACGCGACGTCTCCTTCGCGAGCAGGTCCGGCCGCAGAACCTTGATCGCGACCTCCCGGGCTAGCCGCGAATCCGACGCGCGGTAGACCTCGCCCATGCCGCCCGATCCGAGCAGGTCGAGAATCTCGTACGCCCCGAGGCGCGTGCCGGCTTTGAGAGCCAAACGAAGGGGCCTAATTATAGCGGACCTTGCGATCCGGGCCGCGTGGCGCTACCGTCTAGCTCGCTAACCGTGTCGTGTCGATACGGGTTCAGCGAGGAGGCGTCCGCGTATGGCCCTTGCGTTCTACTTTCCGTCCACCATGGCCGCGCACCAGTACCACGAGGCCATCAAGCGCCTCAAGAAGGCCGGGGCGAGTCACCCGGCAGGCCGAACGTATCACGCGTGCTTCGGCACGGACGACCACGTGTCGGTGTTCGACATCTGGACGTCGCAAGCGGCGTTCGACAAGTTCGGGCAGACCTTGATACCGATTCTGCACGAACTCGGGGTCGAGCCCGGCCAGCCGAGCGTGATGGACGTTCACAACGTGATCGTGCCGCCGGCGGCGCGACCGCGGACTGCTGCGAAGCCGCACGCACGCGCTCGGCGTGCACCGGCGAAGGCGAAGAAGGGCAAGCGGCGAGGTCGATAGGGGTTCAAAGGCCTGAGGGCTTGAAGGCCTGAAAGCTTGGAGGCTGGAAGGCCGGCCTGAGCCGTCGTACTGCGCCCGCCTATAATCACGCCGGGTTCGCGCCGGGTCCTCAACCACGCGTCTCGTCGAAGACCATGAACAGCGCGGCGAACTCGCGATCGACGTCCTTTGGGGTGCCGTCGGGGCGCGCCATGCCGCGCCGCGTCACGATCATCGCACCGATGAGGCCGGCGTTCACGTCCTGCATCTCGTTGGCGTGCGAGTGGTAGAGCCACACGATGGAGCTGGGATCGTTCGGGCCGGGGCCCGCACGTTCCGGCACCTCCCAGGTGTAGGTGTGCATCTGGCCAGGCGGCACGCCGCCGCCGACTTTGTCGGCGGCTGAACTGCCGTCGTCGTACGAAGTCCCCTCGGAGTCCTTCTGATAGAAGACGCCGTGCGGGTGGAGGCTGTATGGGTGTGTCCCGTTGTTCTTGAACACGACTTTGATCGTGTCGCCGACTTCCGCGTGCAGGATCGGTCCGAGGATACCCGCGTGTTCCCACTCGGCCGGGCGCGGTTTCACGGCGCTGAACGCGCCATCCGTGTACTCGCGGCAGATCGCCTTCCGATAGATCGAGCCAATGCGATGGGGCCCGTGCTCCATGTAGGCCTTGGCGAGGCCGGTGAAGGGCATGCCCATCGCCTGGTCCCGGCCGCTCGGCGCGTAATTCCAGTCCACCTCATCGGCGGCGATGTAGTACGTGGGGGTCCGGCCGCCGCCGGACGCCGACTGGCTGACCGCGCACGCCGACGCGAAGGCCACCCCGCACAACGCACACAGCACACACACCAATCGCAGCAGCACACGGGCGACGCGGGGCATTCGGTCCTCCGGTTCTTTCGAGTGGACGACGATCACGACCACGGGTCGTAGTACAGCCACCGCGCCGGCGAGGCGTCATCCCATGAGCACCATGGCGGCGGACTCAGCCAGTCCTCGCCCAGGTCCCCAATCGGAGCCCCGGGCGGCGCGGGCGCCGCGGGAATGATGCCCGCGGCTTCCTGCGACCGTTCCAGAAACCGCTTGATATCGGCGGCGAGCAGGGTGCGCTGGGCGACTTCCGGGTCGCTCGTGCCTGGCGCCGCCCGGAGGCGAGCGGCGAGCCGCCCGAGACGCAGCGACGCGGCTGCACGCACGTCGTTGTTCGTCGAGGCTTCGGCCAGCCACATCACGCGATCGACGAGCACGCGCTCTTCCGCACGCCGCACGGCGGCCTCATAGGGCGTCGCGGCGGGCGCGTCAAACGTCGCTGCGGTCAGCCGGTCAATCACTTCCTCGAGTCCCGGCAGCGTGGGATCGAGGGCATGTTGGGCGACCATCCGCGCCGCGCGGACGGGCTCGAGCACGAATCCTATCGTCACATCCGACGCGATCGTGCCCGGCGCCAGCGGATCGAACCCCTCGCCGGTCGTGCGTGGAAACAGCTCACGGTGCAGCCCATAGCCCGGCGGCCGGGGTGGAATGGCGTCGAGAATCTTCTTGGGCACGACCAGCTCGGAGGGCTTGAGGGTCGCCGCGAGGGCCTCGAGGGCCTTGCGCTGCTCGGCCGCCGGCTCCCATCGGACCGGTATGCGTCCGTCGCCGCGCATCGCGTAGACGAAGTCTTGTCCTGCGATCATCGACGCCGCGGACTCGACCGAGTAGCGGTGGTACATCCAGATCGGGACCAGCGGCTCTTCGATCGTCGTCATCGGCGCGCCTAGGCGGATCGTCTGCTCGCCGATGCGGTTGAGCGCGGCGCGGCGAACTTTCATGATCCGGTTGAGCTCGTCGGCCTGGTCGACGCCGTTGGACCATTGGTCCACGCGCGGGTGGATATCGGTGTCCTGGTTCGTGAAGAAGATCAGGTCCTGGGCCCACGCGTCGTCGAGAATCTTCGTCAGGGCCTTCGGCTCGTCGGTGCCCGCCGGAAACTCGCGATACCCGTAGTCGATGGTCACTTTGTCCCAGTCGCCGATGCGTGCCTCGTAGGCGTGCGACAGGTCGATCGAGCCATCGTCCTTCAGGGTCTCGAGCGGGTGCGGGTAGTCCATCACCGAGATCCAGCCTTTGGTGCTGTCGTAGTAGTTGTGCGCGAGGCCGAGCGTGTGGCCCACTTCGTGCGCCGCCAACTGGCGAATGCGGGCGAGCGCGGTCTGATAGAGCAGTTGAGGTTTCTCCAGGCCCGTGATGTACGGCGACAAGAGGCCTTCGAAGATCAGGTAGTCCTGCCGGTCGCGGAGCGATCCGAGCGTGACGGTCGCTTTGATGATCTCGCCGGTGCGGGGATCGTCGACGGAGCCGCCCGAACTCCAGCCCCGCGTCGAACGGTGGACCCAGTTGATCATGTTGTACCGGATGTCCATCGGGTCCGCGCCGTCGGGCAGCACGTCGACCTTGAAGGCGTTACTGAAGCCGGCGGCTTCGAACGCCTGGTTCCACCAGCGCGCGCCGTCGAGGAGGGCCTGCTTGACGTCCTCGGGCGCGCCCGAGTCCACCCAATACTGAATGGGCTTCACGGGATCGCTCACCGCGGCGGTCGGGTCCTTCTTCTGGAGGCGGTGCCGGCGGATGTATCGGACGACCATCGGGTCGCCGATCGGCGTGCTGTAGTCCACGTAGCTGATTCCGCTGTACCCCGCACGCGGGTCGTCAACCCGCGGTTTGAAGTTGCCGTCCGGTAATTCGACGAACGAGGCGTGTTCCCGCAGCGTCACGGCCTCGGCCGACGGCGTCACGCTGGCGACGGTGCCTGAGAACAGGCCGCCGCCACGTCCGCCGCCTCCGCCGCCGGCCTGGGCGGCGCCAATAGGGGGCGGGCCCTGGGCGGGGCCGGCCGCGTTGCCGCCGCCGCGCGCACCGGCCGGGTCGTTCGCGAACGTCAGCGTCACGTCGATCTCGGTGTTCTTCGGGAAGTTGCGCGTGTTCGGCAGGAAGAACGCGCTGCGGCTCGGATCGACGCGATAGCTCCCCGGCCTCAACGCACCGGCCGCCCCTGTGACATCACGCAGGAAGAAGGGCGTCGCGTCGACGAGCACCCGCCCGCCCGACTCGGCGGCCACGGTGAAGCCCCACAAGATGGACCGCGCGAACGAGTCCTCGACCGACTTGCGCTCGGGCGCGTTCGCGCTGCTTGATCGGAACGACTCGTTGGGTTCGACGAGCATCACCTTCTGGCCCATGCGCTGGAAGAGGACGACTCGTCCCTGGCCACCGGCTCCGCGGTCGAGGCCGATGTCGTTCGATCCCAGGCCGGCAGACAGACCCGTCGAGAACAAGAACTCACTGTCGAACCGTGGGATCTCGAGCAGCATCGTGCCGGCGCGATCGTCCCAATAGAGGGGAAAGAAGCCGTCGAGCTTGCGCAATCCGTTCGTGCGGTCCTCGACCGTTGGGGTCGCTCCGCCCGGGCGGATCGGCTGGCCGGTTTGCTCGCCTTCGCGAGACGCTTCGGCGAGCCGCCGAAGGCCTGGCGGAGGCGGCTGCCGGGCGCTCGGCGTGGCAGGCGCGACGATCATGGCTGCGAGAACGGACGCGAGCGTGAGAGATCGGATGGACATGAGACCTCCTCGGCGTGCCGATTCTACCGCTGGAAGGCTTGAAGGCTGGAAGGCCGGGGGCCGCCTGAGGGGTGGCGCCCGTCCGGCGTCACGCTGGTCGATCATCACGCGGGCACCACGCGGGCGCCGGTCGGGCGCGCTGACCCTATGTCGCGGTCACGGCGCGTAGCAGGTTCGTCGCCGCGTCATAGCACTCGCAGGAGGCGGACTCGAGTTTCGGCCGATCCACGATGGCCACGCGTCCGTGGCGGTAGGTGATCAGGCCGGCCTTCTGCAACATCCCGGCGACGACACTGACGGTCGGGCGAGTCGCCCCGAGCATCATCGCCACGAACTCCTGCGTGAGAGGAAACTCGTCGGCCCCCATCCGGTCGTGCGCCATCAGCAGCCACCGCGCCAACCGTTGCTCGACCGTGTGCACGGCGTTACACGCGGTTGCCTGCATGACCACGCCGATGTGGGCCTGGGCGTAGCGCGTCAGCAGCTCGTAGAACGCGCCGCGCCGATCCATCTCGCGTCGAAAGGCCTGCGCCGTCATGCGATAGCAGGCGTCGCTCTCGCCCTGCACCACGGACGAGGCCGACATCGGCATGTTCTCGAGGGTCGCCGTCACGCCGACCGCGCCCTCGCGTCCGACGGTCGCCACTTCCACCATGCGTCCGTCTTGAAGGACCGTCACGATCGAGAGGAAGCCGCTGCCAGGGAAATACACATATTGGAGGCGTTCGCCCGACTTGTGCAGGAGGTCTTTGAGTTTGAGGGGGACGATGTCCAGGGTCGGGAGGAGACGGTCGCGGTCGGCAGCCGGCAGGGCCGCGAGCAATCGATTCGACACCGATGGCGGCGGTGGCCGACTCGGCACGGACGGCGGCGGTCGATTGGTCCCGGGAGAAGGCGTGGAACGGCGCTTGGTCATGATGAACAGCCTTTTCTCCGCCGTTGACGGCGTCATGTGAGGCTGTCGCGCACCACGCGCTGCCCTCTTCAGGGCGAGGCTGACGGTAGACTCAAGATCGTCTCAGAATACCACTGGATAGGGTCCGTCGTGGTACGCTCGGGCCGGCCTGGCGGCCGCCGAGACGAGCCGGTGATCGGCACACGCGATGCTGTTCAACAGCTGGGAATTTGCCGTGTTCGGGCTGATCGTCTTCGCCCTCTATGCGGTCCTGGCGCACCAGTGGCAGAACTGGATGCTGCTCGTCGCCAGCTACGTGTTTTACGGCGCGTGGGACTGGCGGTTCCTCTTTCTGCTCACCGCATCGGCCCTGATTGACTACGTGGTCGGGTTGGCGATTTATGGCACCCCGGATCGCCGCCGGCAGCGCCTGTTCCTGACGATCAGCATCTCGGCCAATCTCGGCATCCTGGGGTTCTTCAAGTACTACGATTTCTTCGCGGGCAGCCTTCAGACCCTCCTCACGTCGATCGGCGTTCCCGTCGGGCTGCCGACCCTCAGCCTCGTGCTCCCCCTTGGCATTTCTTTTTACACGTTCCAGAGCATGAGCTACGGGATCGACGTGTATCGGGGCGAGCTGAAGCCGACTCGTAACCTGCGTGATTACCTCTTGTTCGTCTCGTTCTTCCCACATCTGATCGCCGGGCCGATCATGCGGGCGACCAGCCTGCTGGCGCAGGTGATGGGGCCGCGCCGCATCACCTTCAAGGGCATCAGCGACGGATCGTTTCTGATTTTCTGGGGTCTCTTCTTGAAGATGTTCGTGGCGGACAACCTGGCGCGGATCGCCAATCCGGTCTTCGCGTCGACCGGACCGTACGACGGGGCGACCGTTCTTCTGGGCGTGTACGCCTTCGCCTTCCAGATCTACGGCGACTTTGCCGGCTACTCGACGATCGCACGAGGCCTCGGGAAGTGCTTCGGCTTCGAGCTGACCGAGAACTTTCGGCTGCCGTACGTCGCCACCAACCCGAGCGAGTTCTGGCAGCGGTGGCACATCAGCCTCTCGACCTGGCTCCGCGATTATCTCTACATCCCGCTGGGCGGCAACCGCGGCGGCACGCTGAAGACCTATCGCAACCTCGCGATCACGATGCTGCTCGGCGGCCTCTGGCACGGCGCGGCCTGGAGGTTCGTCGTCTGGGGCGCGTATCAGGGCACCCTGTTGATCGCGTATCGGGCGACACGCCGCCGGACCGAGCCCGTGCGCGCGCCCGCTGCCACGGGCACGCTGGCGTGGTGGTTGAAGGTGGTCGTCTTTTTCCACGTGGTGTGCGTGGGCTGGGTGTTCTTCCGAGCACCCACCGTGGCGCAGGCCCTGCAGATGCTTGCCGCCGTGCCCCTCCACTTTCACTTCGCCGCGCCGTATGGCACCCAACTCCTCGTCAAGATCCTCGTGCCGCTCTTCATCGTCGAGGCGGTGCAACTCGTCGGCCGGGACACGCTGGCGCCGCTGCGGCTGCGCACCGTGCCCCGCGCGCTGATGTACGTGACCTGCTTTTATCTCTTGATGGTCTACGGCGCGTACGCCAGCAAAGAGTTCATCTACTTTCAGTTCTAGGTGGCATGCGATTCTTCCAGAACTCGTCGGCGCAGGAGTCAGTCGGCCCTGAGACGACGGCTGCCTCGACGAGTGCGCCAGCCATCGTGCGGTCGCCGGGACTCTCGCTGCTGCGCCGGGTTTTGGGGTCCGCGCTGGCGATGGCGCTCGCGGCCGGCGTCCTCCTCGAGTACACGGTGTTTCGTCACGGGTACTTGCTGGCCGATCGGTCAACCGTGGCGATCGTCTACAAGGGCGCTCGCCTCGAGGCCGGCCACAGCGACCCCATCATCGTGCTCGGACAGAGCACGGCGCTCGCGATCGATGCTCGGCGCCTACAGCGTGCGATGGGGTCCTACCCCACCATCTACAATTACGCGCTGCCCAATCTCGGCACAGCCGAGCAGTACTACTTCGTCCTCAAGAAGTACCTGGAGTTCAACCGGAAGCCCATACTCATCGTGCTGGCGCTTCCGCCGGATGCGATTCTGAGCCCGTCCTCCGAAGAAATGGACCCCTTCATCGATGAGATCGAGCGCCAGCGGTTTCGCCGCTTCTTCGGACCGATGTTCCTGCTGACCGAGGTCGCACCGGCCACCCGTCGATGGTCATTTGTGGCCGAGGCTGCGGAAACGGCGCTTCCGTCAGCCAATTTTCGCGTCTTCATCAAGGACAGCACGTTCGCGCAGGAGCAGGACCAGGTGTCGGACCGGGAGTACATGGGGTCGGCCCGCGCGCTCGTGCAGCGCAACCGGCAGATCATCGACCGGCTCGACGCCACAAACGGCCAATTCATCTACTATGCCGACCGGATCGTCGCCTGGCACCAGATCATGCAGTCGCTGCCGACAGCGCCTGACGCCGCTTCGCCGATGGCGCCCCTGCTCGAAGAGGTCATCAGGTTGGCCGACGCGTCCGGCATCGCCACCAGGCTCGTGCTCACGCCGATCTGCTGCGAGCGAGCGGCTGAACTCGAACGCAACGAGACCTGGCCGCTCCTTTCGGCGCTCTTTCACACGTACGAGAAGCGCTATCCGTCGTTTCGCTTCATGGACACCGGTTTCCAGGTCTACGATCGGCCTGATTTCGGCGACCCCATTCACCTGAATGAAGTCGGAGCGGCGCGGTACAACGAGGCGCTTGCCGCGCGATGGCTTGACATCGTGTCGCTGACGAACCCTCATGGTCAGTAGGCGGACGGGCGTGAAGGCCTGAAGGCTTGTGGGCCAGTATAAATATAAGATATCGTGTGTTTATGCCTAAGGTTCCCATTTCTGTGACCCTCGACGCCGACAACGTGCGGTGGCTGCAGGGCCAGGCCGTCGCCACGCGGACCCGGGGAATCAGCGAGACGCTGGACCGCCTCGTGACCGGGGCGCGCCTCGGCGGGCGCGTTCGCGGCGAGTCGGTCCGTTCGGTTGTGGGTACCGTCGATATCCATCCTGATGACCCGGCGCTCGAACGCGCCGACCACGACCTGCGCGAGCTCTTCGACGCATCGATGCCACGGCCAGTCGCGGCGCCCGAGGGCCGGCCAGAGACTGGGCCGGGGCGGCCACCTGGCCGCCGACAAGGCCGGTCCCGTGGCTAACCAGATGGCTGTCGCTGACACGCACGCGCTGGTCTTTCACGCCGCGGGCGGTCGTCGTCTTGGCGCGCAGGCGGCTGCCCTGTTCGACGCCTGCGAGCGACGTGAGGCGACGATGTTCGTTCCGGCGGCCGCGATGTGGGAGGTGTGTCTGCTGGCGCGCACGATGCGCATCAGTCTGCGCCGTCCTCCCAGGACTTTCTTCGATGATCTCTTCAGCAACCCCTCGTACCAGCCGCTCGCGCTCACGCCGGCGCAAGTCCTCGACGCGGACGACCTCCGGTTCAGCCGCGATCCGTTCGATAGCCTCATGTGCGCTGCCGCCCGCGATCTCGGCCTGCCCCTCGTGACTCGCGACGCGGACATCACGGCGTCCGGTGCCGTGACCGTTGTCTGGTGAGGGCACCGTCGAGCCCACCGTGCACACGCGGCGTCCTCGCTATCCCGGCCGGAATCCCCGCACGTTCGGTCAGAAGTACAAAGAGCTGAATCCCGAGCGATACCCTGCTGAGATTCGCAAGGTGCTCGCCTCAGGCAAGACGCCGGCGGGCTCGCACGTGTCGATCATGGTCGAGGAGGTGCTGCGATCGGCGCGGCCGGGTCCCGGCGACATCGCCGTGGACTGCACGCTCGGGGGCGGCGGTCACGCCCAGGCCATTCTCGAGCGGGTACAACCGGGCGGACGACTGATCGCCCTGGACGTCGATCCCGTGGAGCTCGCGCGGACCGAAGCGCGGCTGCGCGATCTGGGGTTCGGACCCGACATGCTGAGCGTGCGTCACTGGACCTTCGCCGGTTTGCCGCAGGCCCTCGCGGCCGAGGGCCTGACGACTGCTGATATCGTGCTGGCCGACCTCGGCGTGTCGTCGATGCAACTCGACAACCCTACCCGCGGCTTCAGCTACAAGGTCGCTGGTCCGCTCGACATGCGCATGAACCCGACGCGCGGCGAGTCCGCGTCCGATCTCATCGCGCGCCTGAGCGCCGAGGCGCTCGCGCGCTTGCTGGCCGAGAATGCCGACGAGCCTCACGCGGTGCTCATCGCGGGTCTGCTGAAAGCCCACCACCCGGCGACGACCGGGGCGGCCGAACGGGCCGTGCGGATGGGCCTCAGCGGCGCCCATCCGACCCTGTCGAAGGCCGACGTGAAGCTTTCGGTCCGCCGCACCTTTCAGGCGTTGCGCATCGCGGTGAACGACGAGTTCTCTGCGCTCGATGCCCTCTTGCGGTCACTGCCCCACTGTCTCTCACCAGGCGGCCGCGCCGTCGTGCTGACGTTCCATTCGGGCGAAGACCGGCGCGTGAAGAAGGCCTTCCAGGCGGGCTCGCGCGCGGGCGTGTACTCCAAGGTCGCCGACGACGTCATCCGGCCGTCTATGGAAGAGACGCGCGCGAACCGGCGCGCGTCATCGGCGAAGCTGCGCTGGGCCGTGCATTCATGACGAGGCTCTCGCGCGACGATCCGACGAGAAACCGCCACTCGCTCGCGTAGGCGGGCGCCCCGGCGGCGTCGCGCGGCGTGGTGCCGTTGCCGACCATGCTCAAGTGATACGGGTTCGCACCGATCTTGCGACTGGGCTCCAAGGTGAACACACGCACGTGCGCCTCAGGAATCTTCAGTGCCTTGTACGCCTGTGCGATGAGGGCCGCCGTGTTTTCCTTCCTGTGGTACGCGCCGAACCACAGATCGGGTGGCGTCGCCCCTGGTCCCTCGTGCACCCAGGGCGCGAGCTCCTGGTTGCGACCGTAGAAATCCCACGGGCTCGAAAAGAGGATCACCCGGGCGACCCGCTCCTTCTGTGCGATGTAGGCGGCCATGCCGGCGCCCTGCGAATGACCCGACACCGCGATGCGCGACCAGTTCGGCGCCCCGCCATCGAGGTACTGGCCCCAGCCCTCCGACGGGTGCGTGCGATCGAGGGCCGCGATGAGCTGCACCAGGCGATTCACGATGGACTCAGCCTTTGTGTCGTTAATCCGCGTCGTCGTGTTGTCGCCGAAGATCCTCTTCTGGCGGACCTTCGCTGAACAGTCCGGGTCGGGATCCTGCTGACACACCTCGACGACGGCCGGAGTGTCGTTGTACGCGAGGGAGATGACGCGGTAACCCTGAGAGGCCGCGACGTTCAGGAAGTCGGACACGCTCGCCGGGTTGCCGCCGGTACCCGGCATGAAGATCAACAAATCGGCGGACGGTGCGATCTGGGGGCTGAAGATCACGACGTGGGGATCGTTGAAGCGCGTGATAGCCGCATCCGTGTCGCTCGGGACCACGCGATAGGTCACCAGGGAATCCACCGCGTGGGAGCCTAGCGGCGGAGCCAGGGCCAACCATCCAAGAAGACAGGCCGTCGTTCGAAGGTGCGTCATCACCGATCTCCGATCCCTCCGATCGATCGCCGACTATAGGTGGCGCTCCAGCTGGGTCACCGCAGCGAGATCTCGGGGAAGTATTCGCCGGCCGGCGTGCGTATCCACCACGCGCCCGTTGCCCGGCGCTCGGCCCAGTTCGTGAACCGGTATTCGTAGAGCATCGCGCGAATGTACCGCGGCGGTTGCGCAGGGAATGGATTGCCGGCGAGGAGCCTCTGCACCTCCGGCGATCCTTCGAGTAATCGCACACACAGATTCGCAAACCACGGATTCGCGCGCCAGGTACTGAGCGCGGCAAACCACATCTGCCAGTCGAGGCGCGGTTGAAACGGGGCGACGAACGACGGACGACGCATCGGGTCGCCGGGCTTGTCGGCGAACTCGTACGGCCGCCACGCCACTCGGTCGTCGCTGCCTTCGATGACGATCTCGGACCTGACCGTCGTCATCACGGCGAAGAGCCCATAGTGATTGATGGAGCGCAGCGGCTCTAGCGCGTTGTCCATCGCGGCGACCGGCTCGAGCCAGTTGGGCGGGGATTGAAACATCGACAGGACCGAGAGCATGGATACGGGCAGCACCACGGCCGCGAGCACCGCGGGAGCGAGATGGGCTCGCCACGACGGGACCGGCTGCCGTTCGGTGGGTAATTGCTGCCTGAGCGCCTTCGGCACGAACCGCGCGAGGGCGACGTCATCGAAGAGAAACAGGCAGAGGGCGATCGTGAGCCAGTTGAAGAACGTGTAGTTCCCGGTCAGCAGGATCAGCGTCTGCAGGAAGATGATCAAGACGCCACCGACGACGCGCAGGCGGCGGCCACAGAAGATCAGCAGCGGCGCGCCGACCTCGATCCCGAACATCGCCGCGCAGGACGCGACTTGCATCCAGACCGGTAACTGGTGCGCATACCAGCCGATCCAGGTCGGCAAAGGCTGCGTTTGATAGTGCACGGTGAGCGCTGTGAGGTGCCGCCAACTCGGATCGCCGCTCAGCCACTTGACCGATCCCGACTCGAACATCAACCTGAAGACGAGCCAGCGCAGGAGCCACACGACGACCCGCGAGGGCGGCGACTCCTTCGACAGATGCGGCCGCCACTGCCAGGGCGCGAGCACGATCGCCAACAGTCCCGCCTCGAGCAGCAGGCTGTCCCACTGGAAGCTGAAAAAGTCCTGGCCGGCCACCACGAGCGAGAGATACAGCGTCCACAGGAGCACGAGGCACGGGCCCGGCGCGAGGCCGGCCACGAGAAACACGGCTGCGACCGCGCCAATCGCGCACTGGGTGGTGAGGGCGAGATCGCTCGGGCTGAGCCACGACAGCGTCGGCAGCAGACGATAGCGATCGAGCCCGACGTGGTGCGAATCGAAGAACTGCCTGGCGGCCTCGATGAAGGAACCGATCGGCAGAATGCCGTGCGCACCGATGAGGCCGCGGACCTGCACCCAGAGCGACACGAACGCGACCAGGTAGACGAGGCCGAGCGCGCGCAGGAACAGCCACCGGACGAGGCGATCTTCGCTCGAAGGCTTGAAGGCCTGAAGGCTGGAAGGCTGGGAGGCTGGGAGGCTGGAGGGCATGAAGGCTGGAAGGCTTGGAGGCTTGAAGGCCCGGATGAGACTAAAACGCGAAGCCGACGCCCACGTGGCCGTGCAGGCCGACGTTCGGCACGCTCGCCGATCCGTTGGCGACAGGCACCGTGGCCCAGCCGACGATCAGACCGCCATCAGCCAGAAGATAGAAGTGCGTGCCGAGCGCGACGTACCTGCTTGCGGCCAGGGCGGCGCCCACGCCGCCAATCCGATACCCCACATCGAGGGCATTGGGGCCCGGGGCGTTGAGACTCATGCCGCGAATGATGCTCTCCGGGTTGGGCACGACCAGGCCGCCGCTCGTGTGCACGACGAACCCGTGCGTCCGCCAGGCGCGCCCCACGAGGAAGTAGTTGTAGCCGAAGTGGATCTCGAACAACTGGACTTCGGGCGTCGTGTTCGTCAGAAACAGCCGGTGGTGAACTTGCTGCACCTCCCACGCGCCATGCTTGTCCCAGACATCGATGCGCCACGAATAGTAGGGCGCGAACGGCCCGAACGGCTTCGTCGCGTAGTGGGCCGTCATGTGAATGTCGGGAAAGCCGGTTTGCTGGATCGTGAGCGGCGTGGGCACGTTGTAGGCCGTGCCGCCCATCAGTTCGATGGTGACGCTCGGCTCGAACGCGGTCTGCGCGCCAGCCATCGCGGGACTGGCGAGTGTCGCGAGCATCAGCGGCAGCGTCCGGCCGAGGGCGACGAACATGTTCCGACGAGCTGAATTACGGACCGACATACGGAACCGGGATCATACCCGGACACCCGGAGGCGTGAAGGCCTGAAGGCTGGAAGGCTGGAAGGCTGAAAGACGGCGAGGCTGGAAAGCTTGAACTCACCCGCCGGGCGTAGACTGGGGCGCATGCGCCGCCCTCTCGATCGCCGCCAGTTCCTCTCCCGAACCGCCCTCGCCGGGATCGCCGCCGGCTGGGCACGTCCGCTTGGCGCTCTTGGTCTCCGGGACGAGTCGGTCGTCGGCAGCCGCGCGCCCTTCACACCGGCTCCGGACGAGTCCGATGCCAGCGTGTTCGCGGCGGCGCGGAAGCACTTCCTCTTCCCTGAGAGCGTGACCTACTGCAACACGGGCACGCTCGGGGCCTCGCCCCGCGAAGTGGTCGACGCCCTGACGCGCGGTGTCACCCAACTCGAGCACGATCTGCCCGACTGGCCGTACTTCCAGGCGGACGGTGAACCCCTCACCGGCTACCAGCCGCTCGTCGACGCGCGCACGTTCGTCGGCGCGTTCGTCGGCGCTCCCGCCGAGGAGATTGCCTTTACGCTCAACGCGACGATGGGCATGAGTTTTCTGGCGAACGGGCTGGACCTGGCCGCAGGAGACGAGGTCGTCAGCACGGATCAAGAGCACACCGGCGGCATCGGTGGCTGGCGTCTTCGCGCCAAGCGTCACGGCGTCGTCGTGAAGGAGCTGCCCCTCTTGCCCGCGCTCGCCAGCGGACCGGACGGCGTCGTGAAGCTCTTCGCCGACGCGATGACCCCCCGCACCAAGGTCGTCGTCTTCAGCCACATCACCTCTGGTCTGGGCATCCTTTTGCCAGCGAAGGAACTGTGCGCGCTCGCGCATGCCCACGGCGCGCTGGCGATCGTCGACGGCGCGCAGGCCGTCGGCCAGCGCCGCGTCGACGTCAAGGACCTCGGCTGCGACGCCTACGTGACGAGCCCGCACAAGTGGCTGCTCGCCCCGAAGGGCACCGGCATCCTCTACATCCGGCGCGACGTCCAACCTCGCTTTTGGAACACGCTTGCCAGCGGCGGGTTCGACGACGACTCGACCGGTGCGTTTCGCTTCATGCACTATGGGACCGGCAGCGTGCCGGTCGTGACGGGGCTGGTCGCGGCGATCACGTTCATCCAGTCGATCGGCATCGAGCGAATCGAGCGGTGGGATGCGATGCTGACCTCACGGCTGCGCACTGGCTTGGCGCAGATCAAGAGCGCCTCACTCGTGTCGCCGGTCGACCCTCGCTTTGCGTCCGCGATTACGACGTTCGCCGTGCCCGGCGCGACCGGCCGCGAGCTGCAGGACGCGCTCTGGGCCAAGAAGATTCGCGTGCGCGCGCAAGGCCAGACGGCCGATCGACCCGTGCGGCTGTCGGCCCACCTCTACGTCGCGCCGGCGGACATCGACCACGCGCTCGAGGCTGTGGCCGCGCTCAAGGGGCGGCTATGAGCCGCCGTGAAAACCAATGTTGGAGGCTCTTGCGGCTCAGACGCGGACGAGCTGCGGAAGCTGATCGAAGTGCCTCTCTCGCGCATGCAGCGCCAGATTGTGTTGCAGGACGAGCGCTGCCAGCCACATGTCGTTCGTTGGAATCGGAGTGCCCTGTTTCCTGAGCTGGCGGAAGACAGAGGCGTACTGGTAAGTCGTCTGGTCGTCCGCGAAGAGCAGGAGCACGCCGGCCTTCAGGAGGAACCGCCGGAGTATCCGCTCGTTCTCCGCCTGGCGACGCCCGTGGGCGAAGCCGGCGCGAAGCTCGCCGAGCACGACGAACGGCAACACGATGGCCTCGGCATCCTCCAGGAGCGCCACGGTTTCGGCGACGCCTTTGCAGAGATCCACGTACCGATTCGCGTCGAGGGCGACCCTCACCGCCAGAGATCCTCATCCACCCGGTCTTGGGCAGCGATGGCGGACTCGAGGGCCTTGTCGGCCTTCCACGTCCCGGCGACATCGCCCAGGTCCCGCCGTTTTCGCGGAGTCCCGGTGACGCCGGCGCCTTCTGCCAACGCCTCGACGACCGCCTCGTTCAGGCTCTTGCCGGCGGCGCGTGCGCGTTCGCGAATGGCGTGGTCGACGACGCCAGGGATGCCACGGATGGTGTACTGCATACAGTCAGTGTATGCACTGCAGGCACAGACAGCAAGCAGAATCAGCTCTTGATCAGGACCGCCGGGCCATTCGTTCAACCCGGCCTCGCTCGCCCGGGCACGCGGCAACACCAGCGCGACCCGGGATTCCGCGTGCTAAAGGCTATCCGCCGCCAGCTCCGCGCCCGCCTCCGCACGCGGTTGGGCGCGGTCCGGCCACGATCGTCTTGCCGCCAGAGGCTGCGTTGAACGCCGGGATGTCGGTCGTCTGGATCGCCTTCCACTTCGCCATGATCGCGACGTACTGAGGCTCGAGGTCGTTATAGACCTCCATCATGCCCTCGGTCGGCTTGCCTTCGCCGCCGGACACGGAACCGGCAAAATCACCCAGCTTGTTATCCAGGCCGATGGCGTAATTGAGTGGGTCCTCGCTGGCTTTGCTGTGTAGATTGGCCATGACCTCGATCACCGCCTGCATCTTGTCGCTGAGCGCCTTGCCGTTCGGGAGATCCGCCAACTGCTTCTGGAGCGACAGCATGTCGTTCACGGCGTCGTGCAGGTCGTTGGCCTGGCTGGCGACCTTGGTCGCGAGGTTGTACTGATCCATCGCGCCGGCGTCGCTGATATGCAGCCGAGGGTCGGTCGTGATGTGAAGCGGCTGCGTGTAGGTTTGACCGTCGACCGTCAGCTTGACGGAGAAGGTGCCGACCGGCGGCATCGCGCCGCCGCCGCCACGGCCGCCACCTCCGCCCCACTGGACTTCGCCGGGGATGCAGTGCACGGGCTCAGTCGAGGGCGGTGGCGTCGGGATTGGCGCCGCAAAGCGATTGAAGCCGACCTCAATGGGCACGTTGACTGGCGCCGCCGGCGCGCCGCCGAATCCACCGCGTCCACCCGCCCCTCGTCCGCCGGCCTCGGTGACTGCCGGCGCCGCTTCGGCCGTCGACGTCGCCGTCACGTTGTTGGCGCTCGAGTAGGTGCGCACCTCTCGACCGCTGGGGTCGAGGATGGCGAGCGTCACGGGGCCGGCCGGCTTCGCCCGCAAGATGTAGTCAACGAACACCGGACCGGCAGGGGGGTTCGGCGTGGAGAGGCCACTCGGCTGCGGCGTCGCGGGCCCACCGCGTCCCCCGAATCCTCCGCCACCGCGCCCGCCTCCCCGCTCGCGATAGACGACGGGCGGTGCGAAGAGGGTGACCGGCGCGGACGCGGCTTGAGCTGTCCAGTTCCGCAGAGGCGAGAGGTCGTCGAGGATCCAGAACGCGCGGCCGTGGGTCGCGATCGCCAGGCTGTCGTCGTGCACGACGAGGTCGCGCACGGAGACGTGCGGCAAGTTGAACTGCAACGGCTGCCACGCGGCGCCGTCGTCGAGCGAGACGTAGACGCCAAGCTCCGTGCCCGCAAACAGCAACCCACGCTTCTCGGTGTCCGGCTTGATCGAGTTGACGTAGGAGCCGACCGGGATCCCGTTCACGATCTTCGTCCACGTCCTGCCGTAGTCGCTGCTCTTGAACGCATACGGCGCGAAGTCGTCCATCTTGTTGCGCCGCGCCGCCACGTAGACCGTGCCGGCGTCGAACGGCGAGGGCGCCACGATGCCGACCTTCGCCCACTCTTTTTGCGGGTACTGCTTCAGCTCCGGCGGCGTCACGTCCGTCCACGTCGTTCCGCCGTCGCGCGTGAGCTGTACGAGGCCGTCGTCAGTTCCCACCCAGATGAGCCCCTTTTGCTTGGGCGACTCGGCGATGCTGAAGATGACGTCGTAGTATTCGGCGCTGGTGTTGTCCTGCGTGATCGGGCCGCCCGAGGACTGCTGCTTCGACTTGTCGTTGCGCGTCAGGTCCTTGCTGATCTTGGTCCAATGCGAGCCGCGATCGGTCGACTTATAGAGGATCTCGCCGCCGTAGTAGACCGTGTTCGAGTCGAAGGGCGAGAGCGCAATCGGTGCGGTCCACTGGAAGCGGTGCTCGAGGGTCGCCGCGCCCCAGCCCATGGAGTTCTCCGGCCACGGATTGATGGAGGCGCTATCGGCGCCGCTCTTGCTCCACCGCGAGAGGGCCATGTAGTTGCCCGCATAGACGTACTGCCCGTCCGGCGAGGGCACCGCCCAGCCGCTCTCGCCGCCGCCGACGCCGTGCATATCGGAGGCGAAGATGCCGTTGTGGTCGGTGTGGCTGGGAATGGCCACGGAGCCGGAGTCCTGCTGCTCGCCATAGATTTCCCAATAGGTCTGATCGTCGGCATCCACATGATAGAACTGCGCGGTCGGCTGATTGCTCTCGGACGTCCAGGTCTGGCCGCCGTTCGCGGTCACCGCCGCGCCGCCATCGTTGCTCGTGATCATCCGATTCGTGTCGGTGGGATCGATCCACAGACCATGGCTATCGGCACCGTGGATCGAGTGGAACGTCTTGCCGCCGTCGGTCGAACGGAACACGCCGGTGTTGAGCTCATACACTTCGTCCGGGTTCTTCGGATCGGCGAAGACGTGGTCGAAGTACCACGCGCGCTGCCGGTACTCGTCGCTGTCGTTGACGCGGGTCCACGTCGCGGCGGCGTCCTTGGACACGTAGAGGCCGCCCTCCTTCGCTTCAATCTGGGCGTAGACGGTCTTCGAGTCAGCGCCGACCGCGACGTTGATCTTGCCGAGCACGCCGTCGGGCAGGCCGTGGCCCGTCAAGAGCGTCCAATGGTCACCGCCGTCGGTGGACTTATAGAGCCCACTACCCGGTCCGCCGCTCGACGCGCCCCAGGGCAGGCGAATCTGCTGATAGAGCGACGCATAAATCACGTTCGCGTCGGCCGGGTCGAACGACAGGTCGTCGGCGCCGGTCTTGTCGTCCTTGAAGAGGACCTGCTTCCAGCTTTTCCCGCCGTCAAGGGAACGGTAGACGCCGCGCTCCGGGTTGGGCCCGGAGGCGTGGCCGAGCGCAGCCACGAACACCCGGTCTGGATTCTTCGGGTCGATCGCGAGGCGCGGGATGTGCTGGCTGTCGTCGAGCCCGATGTGGGTCCAGGTCTTCCCCGCGTCCGTGGACTTGTACATCCCGTTGCCGTACGAGATGTCGTTGCGGAGGCAGCCTTCACCGGTGCCGACGTAGATGATGTTGGGGTCGGAGGGCGCCACTTCGAGCGCCCCAATCGACTGGACCGCCTGGGCGTCGAACAGCGGGGACCAACTCTCGCCCGCATCAGCCGTCTTCCAGACGCCGCCGTCCACTGCGCCGAGATAGAACGTCTTGGCGTCGCCGACGACGCCGCTCACCGCGAGGGTGCGGCCGCCGCGGTAGGGGCCGACGAAGCGCCACTGCATGCCGTTCAGGCCGCCGAGGGCCTGCTGGATCGCCGCCGTCGACGATTGGCCGCCGCCACTTTGTCGAGGTGCGACCCCCCAGCCCGCCGCCGCCATCACCATCGCGCCCAATCCCATCACGCCGTAGCTCATCCGCCGCTTGTTCAACACAGGGGTCTCTCCAGGAAAGTACAGAAGCGCCTACAACACTCCATGCTACCAAACGTGGCTGGTCACACGTGCTTCGCCGCGTCGCGCACCGCGCGGCCGAACGCGTCGAGGTTCGGCATCGTCATTTCCTCGTACTCGCGGGACGCCACGACCCCCTGGGCGCCTCCGTCGTAGGCCTTGCGGACCACCTGGTAGACGGTGTCCGCATCATCGCTCGCGCCGGGCACGTTGAACCCGATTCCCGGGTAAATCATCGTCTTTCCGGCGGCGCTCGCGACGCTGCGACGGGTCTCCCGAAAGACGTAGTCGGGCCAGGCGCCCGCCGGCGCCGGCTCGTTCGGCTTCGGCATGAGCGCCGGGTCGTAGCCGAACAGCTCGTAGTGGAGAGTCAACGCCTCGGGCAGGGTCAGGTCGCCGAGCACGCTGCGCTGGACGTTCGACACCCACGAATGGATGCGCGGTCCGGTCACCGAATGATAGACGACGACTTTCAGGTAGTCCGACCAAGGCGACATGTCCGCGTAGCTCATCGCGGAGCGCGCGATGATGTCCATCGACGTCGCCCAATGGTCGACGTGCCAGCCCACCGGGGCCGTTCGCTGGATGGCCTTGACCTGGTCGTACATCGTCTTCATCACCGCCTCGCGCGAAAGGCGGTACTGGTAATCCCAGGCCAGGATTTCGGGAAAGCGCAACAGAATGCCGAGGAACGCCGCCGCCGCGCCGTCGGCCGGCTTCGCCTGGCCGGCTCGCGAGGCCTCGACGAATGCCAAGACACGTTGGAACCCCTGGCGAGCCCGCTCGGGGTCGATGCCGTTGGCCTTGCCGCGCGCGCGACAGAACTCGCAGAAGCAGGTCGCGCTGTTCGGCGATCCATTCTGAATGAGGTTGGCGAGCGGGCTCGCGCGTTCGGCCCCCCACTGAAAGCCGTCGAGTTCGTAACTACGGAACAGGTCCTCGACCGTGGCTCGCCAGAAGGCGATGTACTCGGGATGATTCCAGCATCCGGTGCCGGTCGATTGGCCGTTCACGTTGACGGTGGTCACCTTGGCGAAATTGACGATCCCATGGCCGCCGGATTCCAAAATCCTGGCGTACACCTTCATGCCACGCGCCCGGAGCGGTCGCATCATCTCGACGAACAGATCGCGGTCGGCATACGCATAGGACGCGTCGATCGCTGGATGGCGAAGGCTCGTGTCTTTGAAGTACTGGTCGTGCTGCTTCACCCAGACAAGCGGTAGCTTGCGGGTCTGTTGGTCCTTGACCGGCACGCCGTGGTCGGTGGCGAGCAGGTTGAGCGGCTTGTGGACGTCGCCGCCGTACGCGTGGCTGTAGACAAAGATCGTATTAATGGCCGCGGTCTTCTGAATCAGGTCGAGGCAGTGTTCGATGCCTTCGTCGAGCATCGTATGCGGGCCCATTTGCACACCGACCATCGACGGGGCCAGGGATTGTCGGGCAGCCGGAAGGCCGGGCCGCGCCGCGTCGGCCGGCGGCGATGAGTCAGCCTTCAGGCTGGCGCCTGCCGCCGCGAACAACGTGGCCAGGGTCCGGATGAAGTCACGGCGATCGGCGCTGTCGGTGTCTTGGCTCATGGAGGGCTGAGGCTTGAAAGGCCTGAAGGCTTGAAGGTTCTTCTCCCGGCGGGCGACGCGGATCAGAACGCCCGCACGGCTCGAACGCGTCGCGGGAAGTCCTTGTCGTCACTGTGCTGGCGTCCGTTGTCGGCGAAGTCGATGTGCGCGGCCATGTCCGCGGTGTCTTCGGTGGATGCCCAATAGCTGAAGTTGTCGGCCAGGCCGTCGACGCGAAAGTCCCCGGTTCCGGCGGCCTTCAGATTGCGGTACATCACGGCCAACTCATCGCGCGATGGCAGGAACCAGCCGCCGACACCGTTCAGGCGGTAGTTCGCGCACAGATCCGCGGCCGTTTCCCGATCGGCGCATGCGGCGAGGATGTCCTGCGTGTTCTGCTTGCCAGTGCCGACGGCTGTTCCTTTCGCGCCTGGAATCGCTCGTCGGAAACATCCCCATTTGGCGCCGGCGCTCAGGTCCACCGGCGCGGCCTCAAGGTAGCGCCAGCCGTCGGCTTCGGCGTGGGGGTTGACGTAGAAAATGAAACCGCCCGCCGGCCCGATGTCCCCCGGTGTGAACTCCGCGCGCGATTGCCACACGCTCATCTCGCCAGCGCCCCGGTTCGCCCAGAGGTGATATGGAATGAGCGTCAAGGGTGTTGCCGGCGACGCCGGACGCGACAGGCTTCGCGCCTCGGCCGCGAGCGCGACGCCGTCGCCCACGGGGGATGGAACTACAACGGTCGTTGTTGTCGGGGTTGTCGGGGTTGTCGGGGCGGCCGGCGTCACCTTTTCCGGGGCCGCCAGCAGCAGATCGAGGGCACGACCGCCCGCGACGTCGGGCCACTCCGCGCAGTAGACGATCGGCCCACGCTCGATGGCCATCCGGTTCCTCGCGTCCCGGACGCGGTCGTCGGCGACGACCTGCCTCGTCTCGATCGGAAAGACGACCTCGACTGTGTCGTCGTGCGTCCACGATCGTTCGAGGGTGACGTAGCCGAAGCGGTCTGGGGTGGCAGCGACTTCTTTGCCATTGACGGCGACGGTCGAGGGCCGGTCGATCGGGCTCAGGTACCGATAGAGCCCGCCTGGCGCGGGCTGGTTACGAGCCCATCCCGGCACGCGGAGCTTGATGGCCGCGTCGACCGGCTGCGTGGCCGCGACGCGAATCGTGGACTTGCCACCCCAAGGCATCTCGCTCTCGACGGATAGGGCCAGGTCCTTGCCACCCACGGTGAAGGACGCGTCGCTCGACGCGTAGAGGTTCACATAGACGGCGCCTTCTTTTGCTTGCGCGTAGATGAAGCCGGGCATCCCGGCCAGGAACCGCACGAGGTTCGGCGGACAGCATTCGAGCGACGCCCGGTCCCACCGAAGGTCGCGCCCGTCGCCGGCGCTCGCGAGCCGATTGACGTAAAAGAACCGGTTGCCCGCCACCGAGACGCCGTCGATCGCGTTGTTGTACATGCCCCGTTCCATCACGTCGATGTACCGGCTGTCTCCGGTTGCGAGAAACAGGCGGTGGTTCAGGGTGATGAACATGAGCACGGCGCACGTCTCGGCGTAGGCCGAGATATTCGGCAACGCGTACGGCTCGCCAAATCCCTCGTTGCCCGTCGAGCCCACGCCGCCCGTGATGTACATCTTCTTCGACACCGCGTCGAGCCACATGCGTTCGGCGGCGTCGAGGTACGCCGTCAGTCCTGTCAGCACGCCGACATCGGCGAGCGACACCATGAGCGACGTGCAGTTCACGGCGTGCCCCACGGCTTCGCTCTGTTCGAGGACCGGCTTGTACGACTGGTTGTGCCGGCTCCGGTTGACGGAGTTCTCGAGGCCCCGGATGTCCAGGTAGTGCTTCGCGAGGTCGAGATACTTCTTTTCGTGCGTGACGCGGTACAGCTGCACGCAGTTAATCGCGTCGCGCTCGCCGCCGGAGAAGGGCGGGTTCCGCTGCTGGAAGTCCTCGTACAGGGCGTCTGCGGTCGTGACGGCGCGATCCACGAGGTCGCGCCTTCCGGTCGTCAGGTAGTACGTCGCCGCGGCTTCGAAGTCGCTGTTCCCTCTCGCGGGCCGACTGGCCATCGTCCGCACGCTGGAGTCGACGACGTCTTGCAAGGCCGGATCGGGGTACGTTCTCAGGGACCACATCGCCGCTTCAAGCACGTTCCCTGTCAGGGTGCGTCCGCCTTCGGTGAGCTTCTGGACTTCGAACGGTATGGTCACTTGCGCGTTCGTGGAGACCTTGGGCTTCCAAAA
>Ga0182024_10001801_pt1 | contig 54275 bp, 40 predicted proteins | sample P32metaG_FD_120480 | JGI IMG/M metagenome (GOLD analysis project Ga0182024, IMG submission 120480) | Permafrost microbial communities from Stordalen Mire, Sweden - P3-2 metaG (Illumina Assembly) | ecosystem: Environmental > Terrestrial > Soil > Wetlands > Permafrost | place: Sweden: Stordalen...
CGGCAGAACGTCCTTGGTCATGTCCCGAAAATCGCGGCGGGCAATGCGTGCTTCGAACTCGGAGTAAGGAAATCCGGTGGAACTCGTTCTAGCGGCCCGGCCTTTTGCGGTGGCAAGAGCGGCGGCGCTGGCGGCTATGAATTGGCGGCGTGATGTCATGAAAGCCCTCCTTAGCGGAGTCTAACATATCCCGCCATTAAGTCGCACCAAGGTTGAATCGAAGTATGTCGGTGTGTTATCGTCGCAAACACAAATGACAAGCCGCCTGAGACTTCTTGCTGGCTTAGTGCTTGCATGCCGGTTGGTTCCTGGGCAGGCATCCGAGCCTGGACCGCAGCCGAAGACTACTCGTGAAGATCTGGTTGAAGGTCAACGCATTTTCGGAACCCAGTGCTCTTACTGTCACGGGCCGAAGGGCGAGGGCGGACAAGGCGCGGTTCTGGCGGTGCCCCGTTTACCTCACGCACCCGATGACCAGACGTTATTTCGGGTTATCCACGAGGGCATTCCCGGCACTCGTATGCCCGCCAGCGCATTAACAACCGCTCAGATCTGGCAGGTTGCGGCGTTTGTTCGGACGCTGGGGCGCGTGGAAGGATCGAAATCCACCGGCGATCCCCGCCGCGGCCAGCAGATTTTCGTCACCAAAGGCGGCTGCGCAAAATGCCATACTATCGGCGGCCACGGTGGCGCCATCGGACCGGACCTGACTGACATCGGCGATCGCCGGGACGCGTCTGAATTGCGAACCTCGCTGCTCGAGCCTAGCGCCTCGGTTCCACTGGATTTCCTTCAGGTTCGGGTCGTGACAAAAGACGGCCACACCTTTACCGGAGTACGAATAAACGAGGACGCGTTCTCCATTCAGATTCGTGATCTCTCCAATCAGTTCCACTCCTTCTGGAAGAATGAACTGACCGACATCGTCAAAGAGCCGAAACGATCTATCATGCCGAGTTACCAAAGTATTCTTACTGCCTCCGAACTGGATGACTTACTCGCCTATCTGGAATCTCTGCAGGGCCGCCAATGAAGGGCATTCTTCTATTATTTGCGGCAGTCGTGCTTTTGGATGGACAAGTGCCGTATGAGCGCATCCTTAAAGCGCACTCGGAGCCAGGTAATTGGCTGACTTACTCGGGTGACTATCAAGCCCATGGCTATTCGGCGCTGGACCAGATCAATACATCGAATGTCGCCGGTCTCAAAGTGGCCTGGATGTATCAGATCGGCACCACGCATCATTTCGAAACGACGCCGCTGGTTTTCGACGGAATCATGTACATCACCGAGCCGCCCAGCGATGTGACGGCGCTCGACCTCCGTACTGGACGGCCCATCTGGAGCTATCGGCGAACGCTTCCCAAGGGCGTCATCGTCTGTTGCGGGCAGGTAAATCGTGGACTGGCCGTGCTCGACGATCAGCTTTTCCTCGGCACGGTGGATGCGCACCTGGTCGCGCTCGATTTGCGAAGCGGGCGTGTCCGCTGGGATGTGGAAGTGGCCGATTATAAGGAAGCATATTCCATTACTGTGGCTCCTCTGGCCGTGAAAGACAAAGTAATTGTCGGAATTGCCGGCGCCGAATATGGCATTCGCGGTTTTTTAGACGCCTACGACGCGAAGTCCGGAAAGCGAGCCTGGCGCTTTTATACCGTTCCCGCCTCCGGCGAGCCCGGCAACGAAACCTGGTCGGGAGATAGTTGGAAAACCGGCGGCGCTCCAACCTGGGTTACTGGCGCGTACGACCCCGAGTCGAACCTCGTGTATTGGGGCACCGGCAACCCTTCGCCGGATATGATCGGCGACGATCGCAAAGGTGACAATCTCTATTCCGATTCGCTGCTCGCCTTGGACGCCGACACCGGGAAGTTGAAATGGTATTTCCAGTTCACTCCGCACGACGTGCTCGACATGGACGCCAACCAGGTGCCGGTGCTATTGGACGCCAACTTCCGTGGCCGGCCGAGGAAATTGGTACTCTTCGGCAACCGGAACGGCTTTTACTACGTGCTGGACCGGCTTACGGGCGAGTTTCTGGTGGGCAGGGCATTCGCGAAACAGAACTGGACCAGCGGGCTGGATGCAAAGGGCCGCCCTAACTTCAATCCCGCGGCGGTCCCGAGTCCGGAAGGCGCGCTGGTCTATCCGGACGATGATGGGACGGCAAACTGGTTCAGCCCCTCGTTCGATCCGAAGACCGCGCTCTTCTATCAAAACGTGCGCGAGAAGGGCGCCATCCAGAAGCGTACTCACGCTTCCTATGAGCCAGGACATCTATTCATGGGAGCCAATCGTTTGCCGATCCCCGGCGAGGAACCCTGGGGAGCGCTGCGCGCGCTGGATTGGCAGACTGGCGAAACCCGCTGGGAATTTCGAGTGCATACTCCACCTTGGTGCGGCGTGCTTTCGACCGCGGGCGGTTTAGTCTTTTCCGGGACCATGGAAGGCGACTTCTTCGCCGTCGACGCCTCAACCGGGAAACTGCTCTGGCGCATTCAGACCGGCGGCGCCATCTGGTCGAACCCCATCAGCTATCTCAGCGAAGGAAAGCAGTACATCGTCGTGTCCGCGGGGACTAACGTTATCACTTTCAGCCTCGACCGATGAGTCGGCCCATGCGAAAAGCTGCCATCTATCTCCTGTTCGCGGCGGCGTTGGTGCCGGCGCAGTCCGACCATAAAGTGACGAAGGCCGACATCGATCGTTGGATGACGGAATTTTCCAACTGGGGGCGCTGGGGCAAAGACGATCAGTTGGGAACGCTGAACCTCATCACGCCTGCCAAGCGCCGGGAAGCGGCCGCCCTGGTAAAAGAAGGCTACACGATTTCAATGGCCCATAACGTCCTTACCGACAAGGCCATCGACAACGAAGATCCGTTTGTCCACACCATGTTGCCCCGCACCGGCGGATTTCAATTGGACAACTACAGCGTTTCTTATCACGGAATGGGTCAGACGCATCTGGATGCTTTCTGCCACGCTAGTTACCAGGGAAAATTATTCAACGGGTTTCCGGTGGACCAGATTACGGCCGAAGGATGTTTGAAGGATTCGGTTATCTCTGCCAAGACCGGCATTCTGACGCGCGGGGTGATCATCGATATCGCGAGACTAAAAGGCGTGGATTATCTGGAGCCGGGCACGCCCATTTATCCCGAAGATCTGGCGGCCTGGGAGAAGCAAACCGGCGTGAAAGTCTCCGCGGGAGATGCTGTTTTCGTTCGTAGCGGACGCTGGGCGATGCGAGCGGCTAAAGGTCCCACCCAAGCTTTTGCCGGCCTCCACTCGTCTTGCGCCAAGTGGCTGCACGACCGCGGTGTAGCGGTATTGGGCGGCGACGCCGATCCGGAAGTGATTCCCTCGCAAGTGGAAGGCGTGAGCGCGCCGATCCATCTCTTAGCATTGGTCGCCATGGGCATCCATCTTTTCGACGAATGCGATCTCGAGGACCTGGGTCGCGAAGCCGCTAAGAGGAAGCGCTGGGTTTTTCTATTTACCGCCGCCCCGTTGGCTGTACCAGGGGGTACGGGTTCTCCTATCAATCCGATCGCAACCTACTAAAGCACATGAAACGAAATTCTGTAGTTCTATTGGCTGTCCTCGTATTCGCGGCGTCCGCAATGGCGCAGGAAAACCTGGCGGGAAGAAAGCTGTTTGCGGCACGCTGCGCCAGTTGTCATGGCGCTGATGGTGGGGGCGGCGAGTTTGGTCCCGATATCGCCGATGTGCGCGGATTGGCCCATCGAGACATGAACCTCGCGAACCTCATCAAGAACGGGCTTCCGGATTCAGGGATGCCCGCATTTCCGCTTCCTCAGCCGGATATCGACGCGTTGGCGGCTTTCGTCGCTGGAGTGCGCGCGCCGGCTTTCGAGCATCCCCCGGCCGGCGATCCCAATGCCGGTGAGAGCTTCTTCTTCGGAAAAGGGAATTGCTCCAGTTGCCACCTGGTGAAGGGACGCGGTGGTGTTCTGGGCCCGGACCTGTCGGATCTCGGACGTGAGACCAGGCTGGCTCGCATCGAGATGGCTTTGCGCGATCCCAGTTCGCTCGCGGCGCCGGGGTACAAGTTGGTTTCGGTGCATTTACGCGCTGGACAAACCATTCGCGGTCTCGTCAAGAATGAAAGCAATTACGACCTCCAGTTGCAGGACCTCGATGGAAAATTGCATTTTCTCTCGAGGGAAGAGATTGCGGAACAAATTGCCGAGCCGAAGGGTTTGATGCCGCCCGTTACCGCTACCAGCGCCGAGCAGCGCGATCTTCTGGCATTTCTTAGCCGCCTTACCAAGGACAACTCGGCCTCTTCGATCGGGCCGGGAATGGCCGCGCTCGACGGAGGCCTGACTTTTTCCGGGATAGCCAATCCCAAAGCGGGCGACTGGCCTACTTATAACGGCCGCCTCAGTGGAAATCGCTACAGTGAGCTGCGCGAAATAAACGCCGCGAATGTGGATCGTCTCGGGGCGAAGTGGATCTTCCCCGTCGCCGATTCCAATCGCCTCGAGGTGACGCCCGTCGTGGTGGACGGCGTGATGTACGTGACCATGGCTAATCAAGCCTATGCGCTGGACGCCCGCAGCGGCCGGCAGATCTGGCATTATTCGCGGCCTTTGACCAAAGGTGTGATTGGCGACGCGGGCACCGCCATTAATCGCGGCGTGGCGGTTCTGGGCAACACGGTCTTCATGGTCACCGATCATGCGCATATCATCGCCCTGCATCGTTTGACTGGTGAATTGCTGTGGGATACCGAAATGGCCGATTATCGGAAGCACTACGGCGCTACGTCGGCTCCGCTGGTGGTGAAAGATCTGGTTCTCTCCGGCACGTCGGGAGGCGACGAGGGGGCGCGCGGTTTCGTGGATGCCTACAAGGCTTCCACTGGCGAACGCGTGTGGCGATTCTGGAACATGCCAGCGCCGGGCGAGCCGCTGTCGGAAACGTGGGTGGGCCGGGCCATGGAACACGGATGCGTGGATGGCTGGCTGACCGGAACCTACGATCCCGGCACTGACCTGATTTATTGGCCGACCGGCAATCCATGCCCCGATTACAACGGCGACGAGCGTATGGGCGACAATCTCTATTCCAGTTCGGTGCTGGCGCTCGAGCCTCAAACCGGGAAGCTTCGCTGGCACTTCCAGTTCAGCCCGCACGATCTGCATGATTGGGACGCCACCGAAACTCCCATGCTCATCGACGCCGAATTTCGCGGCCGCCAGCGAAAACTCTTGGTGCAGGCGAACCGCAATGGATTCTTCTACGTTCTGGATCGAGTAACCGGCGAGTTCTTGCTGGGCGAGCCCTTCGTTAAGAAACTCACCTGGGCCAGCGGTATCGCCCCTGACGGCCGGCCGAAGCTCGTTCCCGGCCAGGAACCGACGGACCAGGGAACCAGGACCTGTCCATCCGTGTCGGGTGCGACAAACTGGATGTCGACCGCCTACAATCCGCAGACCGGCCTGTTCTATGTGATGGCGCTCGAGTCTTGCAACATCTACACCAAGTCGTCCGCCTGGTGGGAACCGGGACAATCGTTCTATGGCGGCGCCGCGCGGCGAGTGCCCGGCGAGATCAATCAGAAATTCCTGCGCGCGATCGATCTGCAGACCGGCAAGATCGTGTGGGAGGTGCCGCAGGTGGGACCGGGCCACAGCGCGGGAGGCGTGCTTTCGACCGCAGGCGGCGTGGTATTTTACGGCGACGACAACGGCGCACTGGCGGCGGTTGACGCCAAGACCGGCAAAGCGCTATGGCACTTTAACACCAACCAGACTTGGCGGGCTTCCCCGATGACTTACATGGTGGATGGAAAGCAGTATATCGCCGCTGCATCGGGATCGAACATCATCGCGTTTCGCTTACCCGAATGACGATCGCGCGCGCGGTTCGATACGGATTTCTGCTGGCTTTGTTGCCGGCCGCGCCAGCGCAGGTGGCCGACGAAGCCCTGCCCCCGGCGCCTGGCCGGCGCGTGGTGAGTCTCACACCGGATCCGGGGCCATTCAACGGCCCGTCCATTGCGATCAATCCATCTAACCCACGGCAAATCGTAGCTGCATTCGGATCGCGCGTAAGCGTGGGTTATTCGAGCGACGGCGGCGAGCATTGGACTCTCGCCCAGGGGACAGCGCCAACCAACTACCGCGCCTTCGGCGATATCTCGATCACTTACGACCGCCAAGGCCATGCAATTCTATGCTTCATCGCCTTCGATGCCGCGGGCTCCTGGAGATATTGGGGACACAACCCCAAACGAAACAGCATCCAGATTCGCCGCTCCCTGGATGGCGGCAAGACCTGGGAGTCGCATACCATTGCGGTAATCGAACATGCTGACGCGCCTGGAATACCTTTCGAGGACAAGCCTTATATTGTCGCCGACAATCAACCGAAAAGCCCTCACGCTGGAAATTTGTACGTCGGTTGGACGGAAGATCGCACCGCCGATTCTTTGATTCTTTTCTCGCGGTCCACCGACGGCGGGCTCACCTGGTCGGCGCCATTGAGGATAAGCGATCGCCCCGGAGGACCGCGCGACGACGAAGGAACCGTCCAGGGATTCAGCGGCGTGGTGACGCCGGATGGCGCGCTGCACGTGATTTGGAGCGATCGCGGCCAGATCACCTACGCGGTCTCGCGCGATGGCGGCAAGACTTTTTCGCGCAACCGCCCGGTCACTCAAGCCGGGCCGTCGAACTTCATGGTCTTCAATGCCAATCATGCCAATGGCTACCCGCAAATCGACATGGCTGCCGGCACGAACGGCGCAGCTTCACGGCTTTATGTTGCCTGGAATGATTACCGGAACGGAGACGTCGACGTCTTCTGCGTAGCTTCCCCCGATGGTGGCAAAAGTTGGGGCGCCCCGGTTCGCGTTAACTCAGACCCCCTGCATAACGGCGCGGATCAGCTGTTCCAATGGTTGGCCGTGGACGCGGCGTCCGGCGCGGTGAACGCAATGTTTTACGATCGCCGGCGCGATCCCGCCAATCGCGTAGTAGACGTTGTACTGGCACGTTCCACCGACGGCGGCCGCACATTCCTTAACTATCTCCTCAGTGACCATTCCTACGATCCACTGGACAGCGAGATTGGAGAATATACCGCGCTGGCCGCATTCGGCGGGCGTGTTTATGGAAGTTGGATGGAAGTTGTGCCGAAGCCGGCCGTCTCTTCGCCCGGGGCGGGGAGTCCGGAGCCAGCCTCCGTCATTCGCATCGGCGTTGGGGATTTCCGTACGCCGGTAACCGGAAAGAACTAAAAGGCGAAAGTCCGACTTACTCTCACCTTGCGTATGGACTTACACCTTTCGCGTACTTATTGGTACACTACAGAAACTGAACAATACAGAGTACATCTTCAGTGAGGAGAAGACTATGTGCTTTTTGCGGCGCTTACTGCACGGATCGAACTTATTTTTGTTAGCTCTAATCCTGTTCGCGGGCCCTTCGGCATTCGCGCAATCAACGTTCGGTACTTTCGTTGGCACTGTTCAGGATCAATCCGGCAGCGTTGTCGGAGGTGCGATCGTCACCGTCACGAACCTGGACGATAACAGTGTTCGTACCGTGACCTCCAACAGCAGCGGCCAATACCAACTGCTGAATGTGCCTTCGGGCCGCTATTCCATTACGGTGGTGAAGCCAGGGTTTGCCACCACTCAAGTGAATGAGGTTACGCTGGATGCCCGTCAGGAGCGGCGCGTCGATCTGAACATGGCATTGGCCTCTGTACAGCAGACCGTCCTGGTGAACGCCGAGGCGGCGACCATCAACACCGAGAATGCGACCATCGTCAACACGATGAATAGCCAGGAGGTGACGGAGTTGCCTGCGAATTATCGCGGCGCGTCCACCAGCCCGCTCGGAGCGATTGTTGCGTCGGCTAACGTCCAACAGGATCAGTATGGAAACATCGGCCTCACCGGCTCCCAACCCTATCAGGTCGACTACACCGTGGACGGCACGTCCAGCGTCAATATTCTTTACAACTCGCCCGCCAGCAATATGTTCCCTTCTTCCGAGATGCTGGGTGAGTTCAAGGTCTCGGCGATCAGCAATAACGCCGAGTTCGCCACCACCGGCGACGTCACTGTCACCACTAAGAGCGGAGCAAACACTCTTCACGGAAGCGCCTTCGAATATCTTCAGAATGCCGCTCTCGATGCTACCCAGTACGGGTCGACGCAAAAACAGGCCAAGGTCTGGAATACCTTCGGAGGCAGCTTAAGCGGCCCCATCGTGATTCCGAAACTTTATAACGGACACGATAAGACTTTTTTCTTTATTGACACCGAAGAGAATCGCCACCCGGGCTCGCAGTTAGTTATCGATAACCTCCCCACTCAGGCCATGATCCAGGGCAATCTCAATGGCCTTCCGGGCCCGCCGGTCATCGATCCATATACTGGCGCGCCGTATCCCAACAACATCATCCCGCCTTGCGGTCAACCCAACCAGGTCGACTGTCTGAATCCCGTTGCGCAGAAGTTATTCGCCAAATACATTCCTTTGCCAAACTTCAACTCCGGCTCGACTACGGGTGATTACCGGACTCTATTGCCTCTGGCGAACGAGACCAACGGATACGACATACGGATCGATCATTATATTGGCAGTAAGAATCTGCTCTTCGGACGCTGGACCTGGAAGAATCTGCCTCAGCAGGCGCTTACCAACAGCGGCTTCGGTGGCCAGGCGCAGACCGCCCAATTGCTGCCTCCGACCACCAATAACGAGACCGACAAGAATCTTATTATTTCAGACAACTACACCATCACTCCCCACCTCGTGAATGAGTTTCGGTTTGGATTGAGCCGCTTGAACGTAACCTCCACTTTCCCCTATCAAGGTGCGCAGATTGATAATTACCTCGGCTTAACAGGCTTGGATCTTTCACGCGCCGGAACCGCGGGTGCTTTCCCGGGATTCAATTTCAGCACTGGAACGGGCTTTACCAACCTGGGGCATGACTCCATCGGGCCCACGGATTCCAAGGTGACCCAATACAGCGACAGTCTTTCCTGGGTGAAAGGCAAGCACAGCTTCAAGTTCGGCGCCCAGTTTCATCAGGTGCAATACGACCGGATCGACGATTTCGGCGCATCCGATGAGTTCGGTTCGTTCACCTTCAATGGCATGTTTAGCGGCAATGCATTCGCCGATCTTTTGCTGGGTCTTCCGGCAACGGATCAAGTCTTCGTGACCGGACCGTACCTTTCGCAAAAATCAATGCACTTCGCTGCCTATGGACAGGACGAATGGCACATATCGAAGAGCCTGACTTTCAGCTATGGCTTGCGCTGGGAACTGATGCCGCCCTTCTCCGAGAAGAACGGCAACATTGCGAATTTCAATCCAGCCAATGGCGGCCTGGTCGTCCCCGACATTGCAGAAAAAGTGCTTCCTCCGGCCGCTTCCGTTCTTTATACTGTCAACGCGTGCTCCCTCAACCCGCTTCCAAACCCGGCGTTTCCCTGTACGCCCGTGCAGGATGCCAGCCAGGCTGGATTTCCTACTTGGCTCCGCTACACCGACTATCATGATTTCGATCCACGCGTGGGCATCGCATGGCGCCCCTTTGGCAACGACAAGACCGTATTCCGCGCTGGCTGGGGCCTGTTTACCGTTCCTAGCCTCGGTTGGGAAGCCTATATGATGACCGGTGTCGCAGTCACTGACGCGCCGTTCTATGTGAATAGTTTCAACAATGGCCAACCGCTCTTCAGGCTTCCAGCCGCTGGCTACGGCAACGGGGGCCTGACTCCCGCCGTGGTGGGTTCGTTTAATGTTTTCGAGGCACAGGATGAGCATTACCGCGATCCCCAGTCCGCTCAGTGGAACGTGACAATCGAGCGGCAGTTCTTGAATAGCTGGACCGCGCGCGCCAGCTACATCGGAGAAAATACCTATGGCCTATCGATCAATGTCGACAAGAATCAGTGTCACGCCAGCCCCTTCGGACCCTGTAATCCTGTCTATCCGGATTACAACCTGATCGTCTCGATGGAAAATTTGGGATTCTCGAACTTCCAGGACCTGGAACTGCAGCTCTCACACCGGATGTCCGGAGGGTTCTATTTCCAGGCCACCTATGATTGGGCCAAGGACCTGTCTAATACGGCCGACGCTCCAATCGGATACGGGACCGAAGCTGGCAATTTCTCCGGTGGTTATTTGGTCAACGATCAATACGCGCTGAGAGATGACCGGGGCAACGATGCTGGCCCGCGGCGCCAGCGTTTCTTACTGACGGGACTCTATCAACTTCCATTCGGCCGCGGCAGACATTTCATGGCGAACTCCAACGCATTCGTAAATGGATTTCTGGGCGGCTGGCAGCTCAGTACCATTTTTCTTAAGCAGACCGGGCCCTTCATGACCGCCATTGACAGCAACCCAGCCGACAGCGCCGCCAACCTCAACGAGCTAAATCGAGGAACCACCATACGGCCTGACCAGATCGGAAATTGCAACATTTCGAACCCGGGACCGAACGGTAGCTGGTTTAATATAAACGCATTCACTTTGACTCCTCAAGGCGCCGGACGCATCGGAAATGAGGGTGTCGGAAACTGCATTGGGCCGGGGACCACGACGTTATCCGCCGGATTATCCAAGACCTTCGCCATATGGGAACGCCTCAGGATGCGCTTTGAGGCTACCTACACCAACGTTCTGAATCATCCGAACTTTCTGCAGCCGCAATCCATGGACATTTCCTCACCCAGCACGTTCGGTATCACGCAAACGGTCCAGGCCGCCGAAAATGGCGGGAACCGCGTGGGGCAGCTTTCCTTGCGGCTCGATTTTTGAGTTGCATCATCGGGTCCGCCGTTAGGGCGATGGCACTTTTCTAAATGCTTACTACGATCTCGTCAATTTTCCTGATCTTGCCGTTCGCAAATGTGAACCACTGGACACCCCGAACGCTATAAGCTTGTCCACTCGATTTGACGACACCGCTCTCCCGCACCAACACGTCGACGTGCTCGTCCTGGGAGATCATGCTCTCGATTTCGGGCTTTTGATCGCCCACTTGGGCGAAGTTTCTCCGGGCTGCCGCCACTACCTCCTCCCGGCCCCGCCAGCTCCCGTCGAGAGGGCTAAATCCGGAAATGGTGAGTTCAACATCATCGGTGACGAACTCGCCAAACGCGTCCAAGTCGCCTTGGATGATGGCATCGAAGGCCGCATGAAGAACCGTCGGCGGATTCTTAGTGTCTTTAGTAGCGGCCGTCGTCCCGAGAAATTTATCCTTATATTCACTGTCCATGGGAATTAAGGTAATACAATCGCCGCCATGTTTGGGGGATGCTGTCCCACCACCTGTTTGCGAACATTGTTCCCCCCACTCCGGACGACAGTACATGCGTGGTGCTAACTGGAAGACCCATCCGGTCGGCCGCCAGGATTGTCCCCATCGCCACTAGTTCCGCCGATGCACCTTGCGCGTAAGTCAGGTGCTCCTTGCCAAATTTTTCGCCGACGGTCACCACGATTCGCTTCCAGCCAATAATCGTTCCAAGGCCCAACGCTAACGCCACGGCGACCTTTACCCAGACCGGGATGAATTTAGTCACTTTGTCCATATTGGACTTGAGCGCCGCGACACTCTTCTGCTCCGCCGGATCGTAAAGCTTCTTCTGTTTGATTATCTGACCTCCGAATCCCTGGGGAAACTAAGAATGTCGGAATTCTCACGGCACTTGGTTCCAACCGCGGCGAAGGTGCGCTCGGTCACTTGACCGCTGGTTTTCTGATAGGCGGACAACTCATCGGCTGCATCTGATATCCACCCATGGCGACACCCGGCGAATGGCGGTCCATTTGGAACGAGATGGTTTCAGTGGTAGACGCGAGGTCCGCAATCGAGGCCTGGCTGGTTCCCAGATCAACCGCGAAGGTCAGCGGCAGGATCCCGACCAGAATAAGCATGATGAGCCCCATGCCCTTTTGGCCATCGTTGGACCCATGGGCGAAGCTGACGCCCGTGCAGATCAGCACCAGCAATCCGCGAATCCAAAGCGGCGGGGCTTTATCTTTGGCGGGTGGTTCGTACAATTCTTTTCGCCGTACCAGAAATTTGAAGAGCAATAGCAGCAGCGCCGAGCCGATCGCCGCAATCAACAGCGCGAAGACCATCGCAAATCCCGCGCCCCAGCCCACGTTCAACACCAGCTCCACTGGCAGCAACGCCAGCACGCCGAACGAACTCGAAGATTACGCAGAAGCCGGTTTTTGCGATCCGGGTGGGAGACTTCACTTGACCAGCCGGCTGTTCAAGGGCGCTTGGGCGAAAAAGTTTTTACCAGAGTCGAAATTTCGAGCATCAGCACGGCAAACGACAGAACGAACAAAACGAACAGGGGCAGCAGTGCGGCGAAGCGCCAAAAGTAGCTCCGGATGGCCGCCCAAGTCTCATCGTTCAACGCCCCGGTCGCTCTGATCGGCCGGTCGAAACAAGGCCGCGCGCGCGTTCGCCATCCAAGTGCTCTTTTTCACTGAACTCCAGCTTCGCTTCCCAGAATATACGCTTACGCAGCGGGTTGAAGCACCTTATGCTGGCTCACGGTGGCGCCATCCGTCCTTTTCAACCCGCTAAAAACCATCGTGGATAAAACCGTCAACGCGCCCAGCACGAAGAAGGCGTAGTGAACGCCCTGGATCATCTGCAGCGCGCTCGAATGGAAACGATCGGGAATGAAGAAGGCCGTGGCTAGCGATGCTGTTGCGACCCCGAAACTGATCGACATCTGCTGCATGGTGCTGGCGATGGAGCTCGCGGCGCTGGCCTGTGCTTCAGTGACATCGGCGTAAACCAGCGTGTTCATGCTGGTATATTGCAGCGAGCTGAAGAACCCGAAGCAGAAGGCCTGCAGCACGATCAGCCAGATCGGCGTGCCGATCCCGATGGTGGCGAAAAACAGAATGAGCAAACCGAGCGCCACCGTGTTGGAAATCAATACGGCGCGATAGCCGAAGCGGGTCAGGATTCTCGGCATCGTCATCTTCAGGCTCATGGCGGCAATAGCCTGCGGCATCAAAAGCAGACCGGATTGAACGGGTGTGAACCCCAGGCCGACCTGGTAGAGGAGCGGAAGAATGAATGGGATTCCGCCGATGCCCAGGCGCGTGAAGAAACTGCCGCTCACAGCCGCGCGAAAGGTGCGAATTCGAAAGAGCCCCAGTGCCAGCAACGGAAATGGCGTCTTCATGGCATGCAGACCATAGCCTGCCAGCAGCACGATAGAAACCGTCAATAGTCCCAGGATTTCGCCCACGCTCAGCGTGTGCTCGCCGAATACTTCCAGCACATACGACAGCAGCGCGATGCCGGAGCCAAAGAGGATCAGCCCGACAAAATCCAGGGGATTTGACTTCTCGCGGTAGTCCGGTAGATGCAGGTAAACCAGCACCAAACCGATAAAGCCAATCGGCAGATTGACGAAAAAGATAACTCGCCAGTGTAAATATGCGACGATCAGGCCGCCCGCGATTGGTCCCAGCATCGGGCCAACCAGGCCTGGTATGGCGACGAAGCTCATGGCGCGAACTAGTTCGTATTTCGCAAACGTCCGCACCATGGTCAGCCGCCCCACGGGCACCATCATCGCTCCTCCGCAGCCTTGCAAGACCCGGCACGCCACCAGTTCATGGATGTTGGTGGATATACCGCAGAGCAACGATCCCAGGGTGAAAATTCCGATGGCCGACGCGAATACCCTTCGCGTTCCGAAGCGATCCGCCATCCAGCCGCTGATGGGGATGAAGACCGCCAGGCTCAATGTATAGCTGGAGAGCACCGCCTTCATGCTTAGCGGCACCACCTTGAGCGCCGCCGCGATCGTGGGCACCGCCGTGTTCAGAATGGTGGTGTCCAGCGACTCCATGAAGAACGCGACCGCAACCAGCCACGGTAAGAGCCGCTTGCTAGCCGTACCCGACCCCATGCAGCCACGATAGCAGGATTGTGCGAGACATTACCCGCATTTGCGGCGCGAACATCGTGACCGCCAGGCCGCTAACGTTTTATGGAAACGCGATTCAGTAACCTAACCGCAGCATGCCTTCCTGCTTGCCATCCACGGAGCCTTGCGTCAGCCACTCGAGCGACGCCCGGAAGAGCAGCAGATGATTCTTTTCCCACATCGCATTGTGCGAGGAACAGGCCAGATCGACGAATATCTTCTTAGGCGAACCCAAATCGGAGTACAATTCCCGCACGCGGTCCGGGTTTACTTGCTTGTCGTTGGCGCCGGATACCATTAGCGTTGGAATCTGCGTACTCGCCACTACCAGCGTCGTCCATCCCCAGGTGGTGACCGACGGTGCTCGCCGCACACCGGTTCCCCAAGTCGCGCCAACCGGATCCGACAGTAGCATCTCCGACCAGACGGAGTCGCGCGCCGCCGTGTCGTATTGATCGGTGCAGCCCACCTGACGATCCCAATTGGCGATGAACTCGGCCCGGGATTGCGTGGTCATCGCCGCTCCGTTCGCGGGTACCTGCTCCGGCGCATCGGCCTTCGCGGCTCGATTGTACGCCGGGGCCAGCAGAACCAGTTTGGCGATCTTGTCCGCATGCTGCGCCGCGTATCCGGCCGACCGCGGTCCACCCAGGGACCACGCCAGCAAGCTCACCTTCTGCACATGCCGCATAACCCGTATTTGATCGACCACCGAATCGATGTCGTGCCAGTCCGAGGCGAGCGTGGTCATCTGGCGCGGGTAGGTCGCTGCGCACGGCGCGGGAATCAACGCGGGTACAAAATCCTCTTGTTGCTTAGCCGCGAGATTGCAAGGATCGTTCATGGCCGCCGGTCGCGTGGAGCGTCCGTAGCCCGTCATGTCCATCGCGAAGACGTCGAAGCCCGCGTGTGCCAGGTACGCCATCCAGCTGTAATCCTGATAAGGCACGTCGAAAGAAACTTCACCTGGCGTTCCGGCGCCGTGGATGAAGAGCGCCACGCGATCTCCCGCCAGGCCGCCGCGCAAAACCGTTCCCGCTTCCACTACTTCCCGGAAGTAAATCTGCGTCAACTGTTCGGAAATGGCGGGCACCGCGGACCGAACCTGAGCGTAATGGTCGATTCGCAGCAGTCGGTTTCCATCGTCGCCAAATCCGGCCGGCGTCAAACCGAGCGCCAGAACAGCCGCGGCCGGCCAAACGGTAAATCTCATAGGGATCTTCATTACGTGCGCCTCTCTTGCGATTTCAAAGATTACGTCAGCTCCACACGCATCATTCAAACTATCACTGATCTTACTAGAGACAAGTTCTCACTTGGGATAAGGATGCCCTCGCAGCATCGTGAATGCCCGGTAGATCTGTTCGGCCAGCACCACCCGCGCCAGCTCGTGCGGCAATGTGAGCGGCGTAAGCGACAGCAACGTACCGCCCCTGGCGCGCCAATCTTGCGGCAACCCATCCGCCCCGCCCACCACGAAAACCAGATCGCGCGCATCCCGCTCCGCCCCGCCGATTAACTTGGCGAATCCACCGGACTCCATGCTCTTGCCGGCCGGGTCCAGCATGATCTTAGTCGCCGACGGATGCTTCTCCCAAGGATCGAATCTCGAAGGCCGAATCTCGCGCATCTCGCATTTGCTGAAGCGGCTGCACCGCCCCATATACTCTTCCGCCATCCGGTTGGCGTTGGCGTCGCGCGGCTTGCCGACATAATAAAGATAGATTCGCATCCGGAGCCGTACCTTCGATCTTAGCGATCTTAAGCCGTGCGGCGCGCTGCCGAAGCTCGTTTTCCGCTAAGCTGATCTAGTGGCCGGTGCTGTTCAATCATTTCAACCCCGCGAGTTGCTGATTCATACGCCCGATGGAAAAACTCGCGCGCTCCAGTTGGAGCACGAGCGATACACCCTGGGCAGGTCCAGCGCCAACGAGCTCTGTTATTCCGAGGATGCCGGGCTTTCCCGGCAGCACCTGGTTATCGAAAGGAAAGGCGATACCTGGACGGTACAGGACCTCAACAGCAAGAACGGCACCTTCGTCAACGGTGAGCGGATTACGTGTCCCGTTCCACTCGGTCCCCAGGATCGCATCACAGCTGGACATCTGGCGATCGAGTTCGCCGAGAAGGTTTCGGTCGCCCCCGCCAACACCGTCATCTTCGTCGAAGGGACGGCTCAAGCGGGCGTGGTCTCCACCACCGCGGCCACCAGCCTGCAAGGTTTGCTGAGCGACCAGCGGGAAATCGAAGGCGGCCCGCAGATGCGCGCCTTGATTCGCGCCGGACGCGAGTTGGCCGGTAACATGCCGCTGGCCGAGCTCTTCAACCTGATCATGACTCTGTCCATTGACGCTGTGGGCGCGTCGCGCGGCGTTCTCATGACCGTGGAAGGCGATCAACTCGTGGTGCAGGCCGCTCGCGGCGAAGGCTTCCGCATCAGCAGCATGGTCCGCGATCGCGTGATTAAAGAGAAGACCTCGCTGCTGGTTCGCGACGCCCGCCTGGATGAAGCTTTTGCCGGACGCCAGAGCATCGTACAGCAGCAGATTCGCAGTATGCTGGCCGTGCCGCTGCAAACCGACGACCGCGTCATCGGACTGATATACCTGGATTCACCGCACTTCGTGCACGAATTCACCAAGGATGATTTGAATCTCCTCACCGTCATGGCGAATGTGGCCGCCATCCGCATCGAGCACACGCGCCTAGCCGAGGTCGAGCAGGCCGAACGTGCCCTCGCGCGTGACCTGCAGCAGGCCGCGGTGATACAGCAAGGGCTGCTTCCCACCACCGCGCCCGTGGTTCCGGGCGTCGATCTGGCCGGATATAACGCCGCATGCCGCACCGTCGGCGGCGATTATTACGACTTCATCACCTATCCCGACGGCCGCGTTGCCATTCTGGTAGGCGACGTCGCCGGAAAGGGAATGCCGGCCGCGTTGCTCATGTCCAGCCTGCAAGCCCGCGTGCAGGTCCTCTTCGACGATCCCACCAATCTGGCCGCGCTGGTGACCCGCCTCAACCGGATTATCACCACCAACTGTCCCACCAATCGCTTCATCAGCTTCTTCATCGCCGTTCTGGATCCGAAGACCAATGAGCTCGTTTACGTTAATGCCGGCCACAATCCGCCCCTCCTGGTGCGCCACGATGGCAGTCTGCAAAAACTGGAAGGCACCGGCCTGATCCTCGGCATCCTGCCCATCGCCAAGTATGAACAACAAACCTGCCTGCTCGAGCCGGGTGATGTGGTGGTCCTGTTCAGCGATGGCGTGACGGAAGCCTGCCGCCCCGATATCGACGAGGAGTTCGGCGAAGATCGTCTGGCGCAGGCGCTGGCTGAGCTAAAAGACGAATCGGCCCAGTCGATCATCGAGGCCATCAATCAACGCGTCGTCGATTTCACCAAGGGCGCCCCGCCGGCCGACGATATCACCCTGGTCGTCGCCAAGCGTCTGTAGCGTGGCGCACGCTTTAGCGTGCCGCGTTCACACTCATGTGAACGCCTCGGCCTACCGGTACGTCATCATCTCCCCATCCTCCAAATGCCGATAGGGGACACTCCGGCCCAATTGAGCAGATGCTTCTAGCCGTGAAAACAGTAGGCGTGTCCCCGAATTCTACCGGTACGTCCACAACTCTTCATCTTCCAAATGCGGATGATTATTGAAGCTGCTCAGCGAAAATCTCTCAACCGAAAAAAGAAATTCCGTATAGCTCGCATTCCGCGACGTCCAGCTCAACTCCAGCGTTCGCCTGGGCGACAGATCCAACGCCTTCCGCACCGTCGCCGCGATCACGCCGCCGGACGTAAACACCACCACGCGTCCATTCTTCAGCGCGCCGTCCCGAATCGACGCGATGCCCCGATCCACCCGCTCGCAAAAATTTCGCCAGCTTTCCACTTCGGGCGAATCCAGCTCTTCATCTACCCACATGCGAGTGATGCGCTGGAACAGCTTATCGTAGATCCGAAACGCCGCGCCGCGATCGCCCGCTTGCCGGAACTCGGCCTCCAGCGCGCGGATGTCCTCATGCTTCTCCATCAGGCCCGGCAGGAACGTCCGCATCACTTCAATACCCGGATATTCGTCGAGCTCGGCGAGAGTCACCGGCTCGGGCCACGCCGCGCCGGCCTGCCGGTAAACTTCGGCTACGATCTCGCCCGTCCGAAGGTGGCGGCACGCGGGTCCATAGTAAACCTGATCGAAAGTCGCGCCCGTTTCAAGCCAGTACTCGCCCAAAATCCGAGCCTGCCGCTCACCTCGTTCGGAAAGTTTGTCGTAATTCGATTCGAGAAAGGAAGCCTGCCCGTGGCGCACCAGAGTAAGCAATGCCATGCGGAATCAAATAGAATAACGTATATCCGTAACGCGGCCTTGCTATCATTTGTATAACCCTTAAGCTTCACCAGGAATGATCACAGAGACCAAATCGGTCCAGTTTGACTCCATCTCACTCGATAGTGGCGCTACGCTCACGCCCGTCGAAGTGGCCTACGAGACCTATGGCACGCTCAACGATAACAAGAGCAATGCCATCCTGATTCTGCATGCGTTCACCGGCGACGCGCATGCCGCGGGTCAAGATAAGGAAACTGGAAACCCCGGCTGGTGGGACAACATGATCGGCCCCAGCAAGGGATTCGACACCCACAAGTACTTCGTAATTTCATCCAACGTCTTGAGCGGTTGCCGCGGTACGTCCGGTCCCGGTTCCGTTAATCCCGCCACTGGTTGTCCCTACGCTATGTCGTTTCCGCCAGTCACCATCGCGGACATGGTTCGCTTGCAGAAAATGCTGATCGATCACCTGGGAATCAAACGCCTGCTGGCAGTTTCGGGCGGATCGATGGGCGCCATGCAGGCGCTGCAATGGGCCGTCGCGTATCCGGAATCCGTGGCAGCCGCCATTCCCATCGCCGGCACAGCGCGGCACAGCCCGCAGCAGATCGCCTTCAACGAAGTTGGCCGCCAAGCCATCATGGCCGATCCCGATTGGAACGAGGGCAACTATTACGGCAAGCGTCCTCCGGCGCGCGGCTTGGCCGTGGCGCGCATGGTAGGGCACATCACCTACATGAGCGATCAATCCATGCGCGAAAAATTCGGACGCCGGCTGCGCGATCAGAATCAGTTCGAAGTGGAAAGTTACTTGCGCTATCGCGGCAGCCAGTTCGTCGACCGCTTCGATGCTAATTCGTACCTCTACATCACCAAGGCCATGGACTACTTCGATCTCACCAACGGCCGAACCTCGCTCAGCGCGGCCTTTGAAAATGTGAAGTCGCGATTTCTGGTGATCAGCTTCACTTCCGACTGGCTATATCCCAGCTACCAATCGCTCGAGGTGGTGCGCGCCTTACGAGGCCGCAATTGCGACGTGGCCTATTGCGAGCTCCCGACCAATTATGGACACGACGCGTTTCTGGTCAATATCGCCGAGCAGGCCGAGTTAGTGCGCGGATTCCTGGCTAGCACGCTGCGCGGAGTGGAACGCTAAAGTGGCTCAGGCGTTCGTGCCGATGCTGCTGGGCCGCAGCGACTACGCCATCATCAGCGAGCTGATCGAACCCAACACCCGGGTGCTCGATCTGGGCTGCGGCGAAGGCGAGCTGCTGGATTGGCTTGCCCAAAACAAAAACGTCGATGCGCGTGGCGTCGAGATTTCGGGCGCCCGGACGCAACAGGCCATCGCGCGCGGCGTTTCGGTGTTTCATAGCGATCTCGAAGACGCGCTGGCCGACCTGCCCGATCAGGCTTTCGATTACGTGATCCTCAGCCAGACTTTGCAGGAAACGCGCGAGCCCTTGAAAGTATTGCGCGACATGCTGCGCGTGGGCCGCAAAGCCATCGTCGCTTTCCCCAACTTCGCTCACTGGTCCGTGCGCTTGGCGCACCTCTTCACCGGCCGCGCGCCCAAGACCAAGCTGTTCCCGCACGATTGGTTCAACTCGCCCAATATCCACTTCCTGACCGTGGACGATTTCGAATCGTTGGCCGCCGCCGAGAAGTGGACCGTGGAGCGGAGAATGTTCCTGCAAGGCGCCAGGAAAATCGGCTTTCTACCCAACCTGATGGCTGAAGTGGCCGTCTTCCTGATCAGGAAATAGGCTGCGCGACCGGCTTGCGGCGGATTGCCTCGATGCCCTCTTCGGCTCTGGCCGCGAGCTTTTCGGTGAACTGGGCCAAATATGGCCGGCCACCGCGCCCGGTCTCTTCGGCCAGAACGATATACGGATTCATCAGCGTGGCGCGTAGGACGAACAGCCCGCGCTCGGGGTAATCGGAAGGATCGATTTCCAGCCGCGCTAAAGACTCCGCCATCGAGCGCTGCGAATAGCTGGAGTGCTCCAGCACCGTGTGCGAGAGAAAGAACGGCTGCGAGTAGCTGTACTCGCCCTCGCTGTGCTCGCTCTCGATGGTGAAATGTTCGTAGATCCACTGATTCAACTCGTTCATCCGCGCCAGAGAGGTTGAGCCTTTCTCCTTGACCAGGAAGCAAACAATGTTGGTGTCGGGCGGCTCCGGCGTCAATGGCACGAACTTGAAGCTTGGATCGGCCTGGTTCGCTTTGGCCCACTGCTCCCGGTGCACCAGCCGCTCGTAGAGTTCCCGAGCCGCCAGGATGGACGCGCGCACGATCTCGCCATATCCATCCCGATTGAGCGGAATCATGCGATGCGAAAGCCACACCCCGGCCACGGCCGCGCCGGGCTTCGAGCCTTCCAGAATATATGGACCGATAGCGGTGGGAGGTGCGTGATCTGGTTTGGGCTCGGCATCGGAGGCCGTGGAAGCGAGGTACGGAGCCGGCTCGGCGAGAAACTGCCGGACGTGATCGCTGCGGAATGCGACCACGCCGCAGGGGTATGGCACGTAGCCCAACTTGTGCGGGTCGACGGTGATGGAATCCGCTCGCGGGAATGCCAGGAAGGCGCTGAGCACGTCTTGATTGCCCCACTGGATGGGAAGCACTCGCGAATAAGCGCCGTCGCTCAAATCGACTTCTCGAGAAACGAAGCGGCTGACAGCCTCCATGTGCTCGGCCAGCGTGTGCGGAGCCTGGAAGTGGGCCGGCTTGCCGGGAATAAAAAGCGATCGAAGGTAGCCTCCCCACGCGGCGTCGATATGCAGCCAGAAGCTGGTGTGCAATTCGGCCTCAAAGCGCTGCCTGAGGTCCACAATCTCGTGCACCGGATCCACCGCGCCTTCTTCAGTAGTGCCGGCAATCGCGATCACGGCCACGGGTAGCATGCCTCGCTTCATCGCCGCGCGCATTTTTTCTTCAAGGTCGCGAGTATCCATGCGGAACAGGCGGTCGACATCCACCAGAATGACGTTGTCGCGGCCGATGCCGAGCAGATCGGCGGTTTTGTAGATGCTGTAATGCTTCGTGCTGGAAACGAAGATAGCGGGAGGCCGTTTGGTGAAGCAGGCCGCTGTGCCATTGTGAGGAATGCTGTACCCGGTGGACGCCAGAAGGCCCCCGGTTCGCGCGATGGCGTCCGCCCGCGAGAGGTTCAGCCGCCGTTGAAGCGCGTCCACCAGGCGCGGAAGCAGATGCAGGGTCTCGCCCGGCGTCATTCCCAGGCAGTGCTGTTCATTGAGTTCGATATCCAGGCCGAACTCGCCCGCCAGCTTCTGAACCGCTAGCGGAAAATACGCAGCGTTGCGGGCCACCCACAGAGCTTCGATGTTAGCGACGGTGCCGCCGCTGGTGACGTGCGCCCATCCGAATTCCGAACGCGCCTCATGCGGACCGCCGGGCCGGGGAGGAGTTTTATAGCCCAGCATTTCGAGCATGTCGCAGCCCACTTCAAACTCCCAACGCTCGGTCACCGGGGCGGCTTCCGGAGTCACGTTGTTCGGATTGTAGAGCAGGCCCGCAAAGTAGCCAAGTACGGAGGGTAGTGTCTGGTCCGACGTCATATGCGCCATGTAGCGCGGGCTGTAGAACGGGAAATGCTTTCGCAGTCCGGCCAGCATCTCCGCGATCTTTTGCGTCAGGTCGTCATTCCAGTCGACCAGCTCCCGGCGCAGGCTCTGTGGAATTACGATTTCGTCCGATGGATAGTAGTTGCGCCTCCAATGAAAATAATCCTGGAGGATGAAATTCATCAGCTTTTCTTCGATTTCCGCGTTTTCGGCTTTGGGTCCCAGGAACCAAGCCCCGAGTTGCTTGGTTTTTTCGCGAATGGGCGAGTCGTCAGGCATACGAAGTCACGAACATATCAGCAAGCCGGCTGCCAGTCGCATGAAGCCACAGAATCAGTACGTTGCGGCCCCGTGAGTTGGGGGCGCGGTCAGTCCGAGTGGGGGCAATTGCGCTCTGTGTGGTTCCCTTGGATTGCTCATGTTACCATTGCCCTGCACGAAGGTGGCGCATGCAGCCAGAATTGCAACGTGTCTCCCCAATCAGCCTTTCAGAGCGCATCCTTTTTATCGACATTCTGCGGGGCATGGCGCTGTTTGGAATTCTCGCGGCCAACATGCGCGCTTTCTTCGCGCCCCTCGATATCTACGGGAATATCGGGGCCCTCTATCCGGGGCGCGCCGACGTGCTGGCCCAAGCCTTCATCGATGTATTTATCCAGGGAAAATTTATCTCGATTTTCTCATTCCTTTTCGGGCTGGGCTTTGCCATCCAGATGAGCCGTGCCGAAGCGCGGGGCGTGCGCTTTCTGGGCTTCTACCCACGGCGCCTGCTAGCGCTCGCATTGTTCGGATTGATCCATGGCGTCCTTATCTGGGGGGGCGACATCCTCCTGACTTATGCCTTTTCGGGTGCAATTTTGCTGCTCTTTCGCAAGCGGCCACAGAAGACATTGCTGTGGTGGGCCGGCAGTTTGTTTGCGTTGCCAATCATCGCTGGCACGATTATTCTGATCCTCCGCTTCACCCGTTTCCGGCAACCTTGGATGGACCCCAAGCCGCCGGACATGCAGAAGCTTCACGACGTCATCGGTATCTATGCGCATGGAACAGTTCGGCAGATACTTGCGCAGAACTGGGTGGAATGGAACCAGGAATTGCCCCTTACGCTCTTCGCAATCTATGCGGTGGCGTTATTTCTGCTGGGCATGTGGGTGTGGCGAGCCGGCATCGTACAACGGCTCGATGAATATAGACCGGTCTTGAAGAGCGTGTGCGCGTGGTGCATCGCTCTGGGGCTGATCCTCAATATTTTCATCGCGATTGTGAAGGCGGTTGTTCCTCCCACCAGCTTTTCGCTGTGGGGTTGGTGTGCTGGTATTCTCTCGCTGTCTGCCTCCCACATCTTGAGCGCCGGTTATATTTCGGGCCTGGCGCTCATCTTTCTGCACCAGGATTGGCGACGCGTTCTACTACCGTTTGCCGCCGTTGGACGGATGGCATTGACAGACTACCTGATGCAATCCGTGTTGTGCACTTTGTTCTTCTATCACTACACCACCGGTCTCTATGGACGCATCGGTCCGGCTATCGGGCTGGTTCCCACATTCGTTCTTTATGGGGCGCAGGTTGTGTTCAGCAATTGGTGGTTGAAGCGCTATCGTTTTGGCCCCATGGAATGGTTGTGGCGCGGCTTGACCTACGGCAAGTTCCCGTCCATGCGCAATGAAGAACCCACGCGCCAGGAGGAACCCACGCTCAAGATCGAAGCTCCCTCGCTCTCGTCCTACTCGACAGCTGCGCCTAACGAAACTACCGAATGAGCAGGCTTCGAGCCGCCTCTGTTACGGTGGTAAAAGCATGAATGTCTCTATCATCGGCACCGGCTACGTAGGCTTAACTACCGGTGCGTGCCTGGCGTTTCTGGGTCACAAAGTCACCTGCATCGATTCCGACGAGAAGAAGATCGCGCTGTTGCAAGCCGGAAAGACGCCCATCTACGAGCCTTTTTTGACCGAATTGCTCGAAGAAGCTCATCCGAATCTGCAGTTCTGTCGCGATTACGCCGCTGCCGTGCCCACCGCCGACGTAATCTTCATCGCCGTTGGAACCCCACCTTCGCCCGATGGTAGCCCCGATCTGCGTTATTTGTCCCAAGCCGCGCGCGGCATCGGCCAATACTATGACGGCGATTACGTCGTTGTGGTCAACAAATCCACCGTGCCGATCGGGAGCGGCAACTGGGTCGGCTCGCTGGTGCGCGAATCGTTCGAGCAGCATCGCGGCAAGAAAACCAACGGGCAATTCTCGGTGGCCTCCAATCCGGAATTTCTGCGCGAAGGCACGGCCCTGCACGATAGCCTCTATCCGGATCGCGTGGTGATCGGCTCCGACGACGCCCGCTCGCTCGAAATGCTCTACACGCTCTATCGCCCGATACTCGATCAAACCTTCGCGCCGCCCACTTACCTGACGCGTCCGGAAGGGCTGGGCGCGGTGCCGCTCATTTCCACCGACCTCGCTTCCGCCGAATTGATCAAGTACGCGGCCAACGCCTTCCTGGCTTTGAAAATCAGCTACATCAATGAAATCGGCCAATTGGCGGAAAAGGTGGGCGCGGACATTCAGCAGGTGGCCAAAGGAATCGGCTTGGACGTCAGGATCGGCACGCGCTTTCTGCAGGCCGGGATCGGCTGGGGTGGTTCGTGCTTCGGCAAGGACATCTCGGCGCTCGTGGCAACCGCGTCGGAGTACAGCCTGACCATGCCGATTGTCGAAGCGGCGCGCGAAATCAACCGGCGCCAGCGGGAACGCGTGGTGGAGAAACTGCTGGGCGAACTGAAGATTTTGAAAGGCAGGACGATCGGGCTGCTGGGCCTGGCGTTCAAGCCCAACACGGACGATCTTCGCGAAGCGCCCGCCATCGACATCGCGCGCAAGCTGGTGGAGCGAGGCTGCAAAGTAAAGGTGCACGATCCGGTGGCCATGGAGCGTTTTCAGGAGCAACATCGAGATCTGCAGGTGATTTGCTGCGAAACGCCCGAGGAAACGGCCAACGATGCCGACGCGCTGGTGCTGGTAACCGAGTGGCAGCAATACCGCGAGATGGATTGGGAGGCGCTGGCTCCTCGCATGCGATCCCGCATCGTGCTGGATGGCCGCAACGCGCTCGATCGGGCGCGCTTGACGCGCTTCGGCTTTCGCTATCTCGGAATCGGCGGCTGATTCCGGAACAGGCCTTATGGAGACAAGGATTCTCGGCCGCACCGGGCTGGAGGTCGGTCGCCTCGGCATGGCGTCGAGCTTCGGAGTGCCAACTAAAGCCGTGGAGCAGGCCTTCGAGCAAGGCGTCAACTACCTTTATTGGGGCACCTTACGCCGCGGACCTTTCGGGCAGGCGCTCCGCAATCTGAAGCCGCAGCGCGATCGCATGGTGCTGGCGCTCCAGTCCTATTCGCGAATTGCCGCGCTAATGTCGCCCAGCGTCGAGATCGCCTTGCGCAAGCTGAATTTCGAATATGCCGACGTGCTGTTGCTCGGCCTCTGGAATCACATGCCGCCACAACGAATCCTGGATGCCGCCCGCCGGCTGCGCGAGCGTGGCCTGATTCGTAACATCGCGATTTCCACGCATCACCGTCCGCTGGTCTCAAGCCTGTCGGCAGACTCCGAGTTCGGGATCGTGCACGTGCGCTACAACGCGGTGCATACGGGCGCCGAGCGCGAGGTGTTCCCGCTGCTCCCAACCAACGGCGCCCGGCCGGGGATAGTCGCCTTTACCGCCACCAGCTGGCGGCAGTTGCTCGATCCCAAGCGTGTTCCTCCCGGTGAGCGCACGCCCACGGCCGCCGATTGCTACCGATTCGTACTTTCCAATCCGGCAGTGGATGTGTGCCTGTCGGGCCCGGCGAACCAGGCGCATGCCGCCCAAGCTCTCCGAGCCACGGAGCTCGGTCCGATGAGCGCCGACGAACTAGCCTGGATGCGCCGCGTCGGCGATTTCATCCACAAGTGACCGCTTACTGAGCCGCGATCGCCACCGTGACGCCTGCCTGGCTATTGGCATTCCCGACCGTGATCACCACCGAAACGTTGGTTCCTCGCGGAACATCCGACGGAATTTGCGCATTTACCTGCAACACACCGGCAGGTTCGCCAGGCGCGGCGCCGGCATATAGCACCTGGGCCGCCTCACCCGAGATTTGAACCGTGACCGGCAATTGGGGCGTCGCCAGAACGTTACCGGTGATGGTTCCGTCCGCGCCGGAAGGATTAGTCTGGCCGGCGCCGGTGGCGTAGATGCTGACCACCGATCCGGGCTCGGCTCCATTCTGGCTGGAGTTGACCGTACCGTCCTGGTTCACGATGGCCCCCTGGCCATAGCCCAGCGTGCTCGACGTAAAGATTCCTGGCAGCGAATCGAGAACGGGAACGGTCATCGGGGTCGATTGCATTCCCTGATATTCAATCGTCAGACTGGTGGTCCCCGTGCCTGCTACTTCATAGGGAACGATCGCCGATACTTGCGTGGCCGAGCTGTAAATCAACGGCGCCGGGTAGCTTCCGAAGAAAACCTGCGTACCGCCCAGGTTGGAGTTCACCGTGCCGGCGCCCGTGATCTGCAGCGGGACCAGAACGGATGGACCCATCCCCGTTCCAAAAATGGTTACGATCTCGCCCGGAGCCACCGGACCGGGCGCGTAGCTGGCGGCATTCGTGGCGCCGCCGATTGAAGGTATGACCTGGCTCACGATCAGCGACACCGGAATCGTGAGTGGTGCAACCGTTGGATCGGAGGCCGTGACGGTAATGGTTCCGCTATAAGGTCCCGGAGGTAGACCGGTCGGGCTGACGGATACCGACAGATTCACCGCCGTTGTGCCGTTGGGCGGGCTCACCAGCAGCCACGTCCCCCCGTTTTGAGTAGCCGCCGAGATCGAAACGCTCAGCGGGGCCCCACTGCTGTTCACAGCCACGGACTGCGATCCAGGTAAGCTGCCGCCTTGCTGATATGTAAAAGCCACGGGTGCGGGTGTGGCCGACAGTGTCGAGGGCGCGGTGACGTTTAGCGTAACGGTGATTGTTTGCGCTGTTCCCGTGACGGGCAGAATCGTTACGGTGCCGATGTACTGACCCACCGCCAGCCCTTGCGTGTTGACGATCGCGTTGATGGTAGCCGGCGTGCTTCCCTGCGATGCGCTTATGGTCAGCCAGCTCCCGCCGGTATTGGTGGTAGGCGAAGCGGTGAACTGCAGTGGCGTTGTGCCGCTCGCGAGAGTGATGGCCTGTTGCGAAACCGGCGAACTGCTGGATACTGTCTCGTTGACCGTGACGGAGCTTGGGCTAACCGTCAGCGGCGTGGCCGCGAGAACCGTCAACGTGACCGGCACCACCAGCGGGCTATTCGAAGCCGTCGACGTGATGGTGATCGAACCGTTGTAAGTGGCCGGCGCGAGGCCTGCGAAGTTCGCTACTCCGGCGGAGAAGGTCCCGGGTGTGGTCCCACTGGCGCCGCTATTGGCAATCAGCCAGTTGCCCGTGCCTGCGGAAACCGCCGCGGTATAACTCACGGCGCTGCTGTTCGAGCTGATCGTCAGACTCTGACTGGAGGGAGCGCTGCTGGCCCCGGCCTGCACCGTAAATGACAGCGACACCGGACTGACCAGCATCTGCACCGCCGATGGCGCGCCGGTGATGGTGATCGTGAAGCTGCCGGTCGCGGTCTTTCCGCAAGGGTCCGTGGCCAACAGTGTGAAGTTGGATGACCCGGATGTGGCCGGCGTGCCCGCAATCGAATGCGTCCCGTCTGAATTTACCGAAATGCTAAGACCGAGCGGCAGCGCTCCGCTATTCACCGTGAACGACGGCTGAGGCGAAAACGGAGTAACGCAACCACCCAGAGCTTGCAGTAATTGGGAATAGGGTTGTCCTACCGCGCCATTGGGGAATGAGGTGTTAGTGATATTGAATCCGCCAGAAGACGTGGCGTCGACGGTGATCGAGTAAGTCTGCGATTTCGTCGCGCCGGCGATATCGGTGACGGTGGCCGTGAATGGGTACGTGGCGGCGGTCGCCGGAATGCCGGTTATATTGCCGTTAGCCTGGAACGACAATCCGGATGTCGAAATGGGTCCCACTGGCGACCAGGTGTACGGCGGCGTGCCCCCAGTGGCCGTCAGCATGATCTGATAAGAGGTGGCAACCGTGCCGTCGGGTAGACTCTGCGGCGAGATCGTGAGGGGGGCGGCGGTGGTTCCGGCGGCGCCCTGATTGACTGTATAGGTCTGGCCGGCAATGGTCAGTGTTCCGCTGCGCGCCGGTCCGCTATTGGCCTCTACTGTATAAGACACGCTCCCGCTGCCCGAGCCGCTGACGGCGGATGTGATCGAGATAAAACCGGAATTGCTGGCGGCATACCATCCGCATCCCGAGGTAGTGACGATATTCACGCTGCCCGTTCCGCCCGCGCCGGCGACAGACTGGCTGGAAGGCGAAAGTGAAAAACTGCAATTCTGCCCGGGAGTGATTGTCAAACCGAAGCCGCGGGTATATTGGACGCCTCCTACCGACGCCCGAAGTTCGTATCCACCCGGCGCGGCGGTGACCACCAGATCGCAAGTCGCCGTTCCCGTATTGTCGGTGAGCACTACACCCGCCGGTCCGGCGCAAGAAGCCTCAGGAGGAGTAGACGGATCGCCGGCATCCACGACCTGAACGCCCACATTGGGAATGGGAGCCCCGGTATAGGGTCCGCCCGCCGCCACCACCTGGACCACCACGCCCCCGGGTATGGTAGTGCCGGATGCGGCGGTCAGATTTGAATCTGGGGCGATGAGTTGGATGGAGACCTCCGGTTGGAGCGCGGAACTTACCACCGTGGTGATGAAGAAATTCACGTTTCCGTAGGCGCTGCTTGCCGTTACGGTCGCCGCTGAGAAAGAGGCGCCCAGCTGCAGGCTGGTTGACAGGAAACTGGCGCTAGCCTCGCCATTCGCGTCGGTCGTGTCAGTGGCGCCAATGATGGTACCGGCGCCCTGTGTGATGGCCCAAGTTACAGCGATATTGGGCGCCGCCTGTCCCGATGCATTCTTGGCCTGCACAATCATGGGATTGTTTGAGCGGGATTGCGTGGCGATCAATTGCCCATTACCGGAGACGATTGTCAAGGTCTGGGCATGGACGAAGCCGGCCCACAGCGCACAGAGAAGCAGTAGATAGAACCAACGAGAAATGCGGGATGAAATCATAGATACACCTAACCACCAGCGTAAGAATACTCAGGAAATAGATCGGATGAACGCGGGACTTCCTTCAGCTTACCACCGCCGCCAAACGCCGCAACAAACCAAAGCGCTTGCAGTTACCAGCTAAATACCGCCGATTCTTCGACATCACCCCCGCAGGCGCTGATGCAAACCGGATGTGAACGAGAGAAAACAGGCCGCCGCGGCGAGCGAAGTTCCATCCGCCAATCGCGGGTAGGATCGATCTCCACCAGATCGATCACGCGTACTCGGGGATGAAGCCGATGTAGTAGCGGTGCGGTTCGGTGATGAAAACGCCGGTACCTATTACGGGCAGCTGGTTCCGGGAATGAGTTTCTGGGCGACGATGGCGAGGTCGAGAACGTTGACGACCCCGTCATTATTGACGTCGGCGGCGGGGTTGAAGCCGGGCTGGCCGGTGCGCTTGCCGAACGAGGCTTTCACCAGCGCGATGTCGGCACAGTTGATTTGGCCGTCGCCATTGACGTCACCGGGCATTTGAGGAACGTGGGTGGTCGCTTCGGCTGCGGATTTCTGGTTCTCCTGATTACCGGCGTTGTCCTCGGCGATGCTGTAGAACCGGTATGTGTGTCCGAGATAACCGGCAAACCAGGTCTGAGTAACAATCGTCTGGGTCAGCCAGGGAGTGAAGGGACCGCCGTTGTCAGAGACATAGGTGCTGTAATTTTGAATTCCAGAAATCGCGTCTGTTCCGGACCATTGAACGCTGAAGTTCGGCGACGTTGCTGTTGCGGGAAGCGCGGCGACGTGGCTCACGGGTGGAGTGGCGTCAATTTTGAAGTTTTGCCCGTGGGGTGTTTCCTGGCGATTAGCGGTATCGACGCTATAGAACAGAAGCTGATGAACCCCGTTGCTAGAAATCAAGACTGGAGGTCCATAGCCCTGGTAGGGGCTGCCGTCCACACTGTAATAGGTCGCAGAAACGGGGCTGTTAGAGTCCATAGCACTGAAAGTTACGGTTACTGCGCCGAGATACCAGCCGTTGTTTCCTAAGGGGCCGCTCAGATTGGCCGTGGTCACCGGGCCGGGTCCCGAAGCGCCGAGGCTCAGCTTGCTGACAAATGAATCAGAGTCCGACTCCCCACTCGGGCCTATGATGCTGCCGCCGGTTATTCGCAAGGCGCCCGGCGTAGTAGTGAAGTTTGAGGAGGTAGTGCCTGTGACGTAGACGTTATCCGAAGCATCGAGCGCAATCCCAATGCCCCAGGTCCCGCCTCCGCCAAAATATGTGGAGTAATCGAGAGCTGAACCAGCGGCGTTGAGCAAAGTTATAAAGGCATAACCGGATGCGCTGGTACCGCCCTGAAATGCACCTGGGGTAGTTGGGAAATCGGAAGACGTTGTCACGCCCGTGACGTAGGCGTTTCCCGCCGAATCCACGGCTATCCCGTTCCCGTTCTCGCAAGTGCTGCCGCCCAGATAAGTGGAGTAGGCCAGGCCGGTGCCTGTGGAGTTAAGCTTGGTGACGAATGCAATGGTGCACCAAGAGTGGTTGTCAGTTGTCAGAAAGGCGCCTGGTGTGGTCGGAAACCCGGGCGCGGTCGTGCCTGTGACATATGCATTGCCTGCGGCATCGACGGCGATTGCGTTGCATTCGTCGACCTGGTCACCAAGATACGTCGAATAGACCAAGTCCGAACCGGTTGTGTTCAACTTTGTGATGAAGGCCCAAACGGGGCCGCCCGCGCCCGGATTAGGCTGGAATGCGCCCGCGGTGGTGGGAAAATCGGGCGAAGTAGTTACGCCCGTGGCATAAGCGTTGCCTGAGCCATCGATTGCTATCGCGAAAGCCCTTTCGCTCTCGCTTCCACCTAAGAGGGTAGAATAGACAAGCGCCGAACCGTCGGTGTTCAGCTTCGTCACGAAGGCGTCTTCCCCCCGTAAGGTGTTCTGGAATGCGCCCGGAGTGGTGGGGAAATCCCACGACATCGCGTAACCTGTGACGTACGCGGCGCCCGAAGCATCAACCGCAATGCCGGCTCCGCCATCGACGTTGCTGCCGCCGAGGTAGGTGGAGTACACGAGGTTCGACCCGCTCGGGTTCAGCTTGGTCACGAATGCCGCATATCCGCCCGTAAGAGTACGCTGGAAAGCACCCGACGTGATGGGGAAATTTGTGGACCTCGTCGTGCCCGTCACATAGGCATTACCGAAGGAATCGACAGCTATACCCATGGCGGAGTCATCCACACTTCCAGGCGAATTGGAGTAGACACTACCGCTCAGGTAGGTAGCGTAGACCAGTGCCGAGCCGGAGGCGTTCAGTTTCATCACTAGTCCATGGATGCCGCTCGCGGCGGTGGTCTGAAAGCCGGGAGTTGTGGGGAAGTTGGGAACTTCGGCGTCGCCTACCACGTAAGCGTTACCCGCTGCATCAACCGCTATTCCATGGATCGAGCCCTCCCAAACTTTGGCTAGATAGGTCGAGTACACGAGGGTTGGATCAATCACCAGCGGCTGGCTGCGATCATACCTGGCCACAGTGAATCCGACTCGATCTCTACCGCGCAAGACGTAGCGTCCGGCCACGGTCTGCCTCTGTCCGCCGAACTCCTGATATACCACCGGGGCATGCTCGATCACCTCGCTGCCGCCTACGTTGATCACGAGAGCGCCGTCGTTATTCACGCTCAGCTTCCGTGCGCCCTGAAAACGGAGATCGATGGCTCGCGGATCAGCCCCGGGCGCCAGAACGAAATCGTATTCCAAAAGCCGCTGATTACCGTGATAGACCAAGTCGATCCCGGGATAGACGGCCGCGTACTTTACGCCGCTATAGGTGGAAACATTCGTGCGCCACTGGTTTGGATCCTTACCGGTGAAATAGTTGCTCTTGCCGGGCAATGCGTCTGTTCCCGTGACGGCAGAATGCGCATTCGCGCCCAACAGCTTCATGCGCAGAACTGCATTCGATTTTTGCTGGCGGAGCGAGAGGACGGCGGAGTCTTGGGTGAGAAAAAGACTATAGCCGGGGCCACGCGCCAGAAACTTCACACTCGAGTCAGTCTGTCCCTGGTTGGCCTCGAAGCTCATTGGGAGCTTTCCGTAGGACTCGATGACCGCGGGACGAACCGCAGGCTCGCTCGTAGCCATAAGTTGGGCTGCAACGGGCAGTGCGCAGGACAGCAGGCATAGAATCGTTCGTGGCGAAGACATATCTCTATCTCCTTAATTGGCGATGCAGGAGTGCGGATAGCTAATTAGCCAACAGCTGTCTGTACTTTGGAACACCTAGAGAGCACGAACCGCGCCATCGTTGAGAATCTTCCAAACTTCGGAGACTAGTACTATGCGAACTACTGTTTCCGTCCCGTTTGGCTCAAATGCCTCACTATTGCGAGCGGATTTTCACGCAAATCGCTAAGAGTTACTTTGCGCGTAACATTGTACAGGCGCGCGTGTCTATCTTTACTGAAGAGCCTCGGAGGTTCCCTCATGAAGTCCAAAGTACTAGCAGTTTCCCTGCTCATGCTGGCAGCCGTTCAAGCCGCGACCATTAGCATCGAGCCAGCTTCGTCGACAGCTTCGGTCGGAGATACTGTGAACCTGAACGTCGCGATCTCCAACGTAAGCGATCTCTTCGCATTTCAATTCGATATTGGGTTTAATCCCGCAGTGCTTTCGGCCTCCTCGGTAAGCGAAGGGCCGTTTCTTCTATCCGGAGGAACGACTACATTTGTGCCGGGGACGATTGACAATGTCGGGGGAGTGGTATCGTTTACCGCTGATACACTCAATGGTCCGGTTTCGGGTGTGAACGGCAGCGGTGTCTTGGCTACCCTTCAATTTGAAGGGGTGGGCATGGGCACGAGTCCGATCTCGCTAGCGAACATCACTTTGCTCGACTCCAATTTCGGCAGTATCGACTTCACGAGCACGGATGGAAGCGTTACAGTAAACGCGAGTACGACTCCCGAGCCGGCCCCGGTCCTCACACTCCTGACCGGTTTGCTACTTCTAATCGCGCTCCGCTATCACCCCCGCAGGCGCTGATGCAATCCGGATGTGAACGAGAGAAAACAGGCCGCCGCGGCGAGCGAGGTTGCATCGGCCACATCGCGGGTAGGATCGATTTCCACTAGGTCGATCGCGCGTACTCGGGGGTGAAGCCCGCAGATCCGCGCCGCCCGCCGAAGTTCCCAGGGCGCCAGCCCGCCGGGACGTGAACCGGAAGCCGCCGGAGCAAAAGCGCGGTCCAGCACGTCCAGATCGAAATCCACATAGATGAAATCGGCCGAATTGGAAAGCTGCGTCAGCGCTTCGGCGGTGACGTTTTCAATACCGCGCAGGCGGACCTGTTCGAGCGTGATAAAAGTGATGCCGGCCTTGCGCGCAACGTCGGCATAAGCTCTCGAATTGGCGAACGACTGAATGCCTACCTGAACGATCTGGCCACCGGGGAAGCCATCGGCCAGCAAGGCTCGTATGGGATTGCCGTTGGTCAGGCCGTTGTCCATGGCGCTCAGATCGAAATGAGCATCGAAGGTGAGCAGGCCGGTGGCGGGCGCAGCCGCGGGATAGGTAATGCTGTGGTCGCCGCCTAAAATCGCGACCGCGGCGGAATGTTTCACGGCCTTTGAGACTGCTTCGCGAATCAGCCCGGCCGCTTGTTCCGGGCGAAGGTCGGCAATCTTCAGATCGCCGCAATCGTGCACCGCCAAAGCGCGCAGGTCTCGGCCGAATTCGACATCGTAAGTGCTGTAACGGTCGAGTGCGGCGCGGATGGCTGGGGGAGCGAGATCGCAGCGGCCCCCGCTCGTGGAGCCTAGCGCCACCGGCGCTCCCAGCATGGTGAGGGTGCCGATGGTCTTGGCTGAGTGCTCGCCGGCCAACCACTCGCCGGCGCTGGGCCAGTTGGGATCGACCTGCGGATCTATGATACGAACGCTCATTTGGATGTGTCCATGGGGATTCGAATGCCGCGCTCATGCGCGACGTCCACCGCTTTGGTGTATCCGGCGTCGGCATGACGGAGGACGCCCAGACCCGGATCGCTGGTGAGAACGCGTTCCAAACGGCGCGCGCAGGGCGCGGTTCCGTCGGCCACCACCACCATCCCGGCGTGCTGCGCGTAGCCGATGCCTACGCCGCCGCCGTTGTGTATCGAAACCCAGGATGCTCCCGCGGCGGTATTTACCAGCGCGTTGAGCAGGGGCCAATCGGCAATGGCGTCCGAGCCGTCCAGCATCGCCTCGGTTTCGCGATAAGGCGAGGCCACTGATCCGGTATCCAGATGATCGCGGCCGATCACGATGGGCGCTTCGATCTTGCCGCGCTGCACATAATCGTTGATCGCCAAGCCGAACTCGGCGCGCTCGCCGTAGCCCAGCCAGCAGATCCGCGCCGGTAACCCCTGAAAGTGGATGCGCGCTTTCGCCAGCCGCACCCAGCGCTCGAGCACCGCGTTATGGGGGAATAATTCCAGGGCCAATCGGTCGGTGACGTGGATATCTTCGGGCGAGCCCGACAGCGCCGCCCAGCGGAACGGTCCTTTGCCTTCGCAGAAAAGCGGCCGGATGTACTCGGGCACGAAGCCTGGAATCTCGAACGCATCTTCGACGCCCGCGCTCTTGGCTTGCGCGCGGATATTGTTGCCGTAATCGAAGGTGATCGCGCCCATGCGTTTCAACGCCAGCATCGCCCGGACGTGCTGGGCCATGGCGTCGAAGGAGCGCCGCTGGTATTCATCGGGATTCGAGCAGCGCAAAGCCAGCGCATCGGCAAGCGGCATGCCATTGGGAACGTAGCCCTGCAGCGGATCATGCGCGCTAGTCTGATCCGTCAGGATATCGGGGACGATGCCGCGCCGGACCATTTCGGGCAGTACGTCGGCGCAGTTGCCAACCAAGCCGACCGAGATGGCCTGGCCCTGTTGACGGGCTTCGTTGACGATCGCCAGGGCTTCGTCCAGATTCGAGGTCATGCGATCGCAATAGCCGGTCTTGAGCCGTTTCTCGATGCGCGCCGGATCGACGTCGACGCCGAGGAAACAGGCGTCGTTGAGCGTAGCCGCCAGCGGTTGGGCGCCGCCCATCCCACCCATTCCGCCGGAAACGATCAGGCGGCCCCGCAGAGATCCGCCGAAATGCTGGTTGGCCGCGGCGGCGAATGTTTCGAAGGTTCCCTGCACGATCCCCTGGCTCCCGATATAGATCCACGAGCCGGCCGTCATCTGCCCGTACATGATTAGGCCGAGCTGTTCCAGACGGTGGAATTCCTGATAGTTTGACCAGCGGCCGACCAGGTTGGAGTTAGCGATCAGAACGCGCGGAGCTTCCGAATGTGTGCGGAAGATTCCGACCGGCTTGCCGGATTGCACCAATAGCGTCTCGTCGTTTTCGAGATCGCGGAGCGAGCGCACGATGGCATGGAACGACGGCCAATCGCGGGCTGCGCGGCCAGTACCGCCGTAGACGATCAATTCATCCGGGTTTTCGGCAACCTCGGGATCCAAATTGTTCATCAGCATGCGGAGGGCGGCTTCCTGGTGCCAGCCTTTACAGGAAATCTCGCGTCCCCGCGGGGCGCGTACAATCGGCGGATGATGATCACCCATCTTTCGTATCGTACCGTAAAGGGGGTAGAAAACCAGTCACTTGAAATGCCTTAGGACCGGCATTGGCTGTACTGAGGAAAGGACTAATGGAACGCTCAAGGCACCCATAAACGGATTTCCTCTGAGACATTGCGGGACGGTGTTCCACTAAAGATGCGTGAAAGACCAATCCCCGCAATCAGACAGCGCCACGCGCCAGCGCGCCATCGACGCCGCGTTAAGCCAGATGGACAAACAGTTCGGAAGGGGCGCGGTGCTTCGTTTGGGGTCGCGCAATGTCCTGCCTGTAACGGTGATCCCCAGCGGTTCGATTTCTCTGGACGCGGCCCTGGGTGTCGGTGGATTTCCGCGGGGGCGTGTGATCGAAGTATTTGGCCCGGAGTCTTCGGGCAAAACCACGCTGGCGCTGCACGTGATCGCGCAGGCGCAGAAGGCTGGGGGCTCGGCCGCGTTTATCGATGCCGAACACGCCCTTGACCCGGGCTACGCCCGCAAGCTGGGCGTCGATACGGATAACCTGATCGTTTCGCAGCCGGATTGCGGCGAACAGGCGCTCGAAATCACTAACGCGCTGGTGGCCTCCGGCGGAATCGACGTCGTGGTGATCGATTCCGTCGCGGCTCTGGTGCCGAGAGCGGAGCTGGAAGGTGAGATGGGCGACAGCCACATGGGCCTGCATGCGCGGCTGATGTCGCAGGCTTTGCGCAAGCTAACGGGTGTAGTGGCCCGGACCAATACGTTGCTTATCTTTATTAATCAGATCCGCGAGAAGATCGGAGTTATGTTCGGCAACCCGGAGACCACCACGGGAGGCCGCGCGCTGAAATTTTATTCCTCCGTACGGGTCGATGTGCGGCGCATGGCAGCCATCAAAGACGGAGAGAAGATAATTGGCAACCGGACTAAGATCAAGGTGGTGAAGAACAAAGTGGCCGCACCTTTCCGCGAGGCGGAAGTAGACATATTGTACGGCCAGGGCGTTTCCCGCGAAGCGGATCTGCTGGATTTGGGTGTGATCCAGGAGCTGGTGGAGAAGAGCGGCTCGTGGTACAGTTACGCCGGCGAGCGCATCGGCCAGGGACGCGAGAACGCTCGGGAATACCTGATCGCAAATCCCGAGATTCGCGAGCAGCTCGACGCTGAGCTGCGGAAGCGGCTCGGCTTCCCGGCCGCGGGTGACTGCGAAGTTACCGCGTTCCCACCCGGGAGCGATCAGCTTCGGCTCACAAAAACGGCCTAGACTCCCCTAAATTCAAGCCTTCAAAGGCCAGAAACACGCCGGAATGCCGTTTCATCGGCCTCCCAGCGTCGCATCCTCAAAAAAACTGAGGAAAAATCGCTTTTTTCTGCTATTCTACCCTTTACATCGGGCATCTCTTCCCGTATGATTTGTTAGGAAACAATTTTGTACGGTTATGTTTTATGTAGCCGCGCTGGAGATTGGAAGAACCTCACAGAATTGATTCAACCCAGATTTGATTTAACACAGTTTGATTAAACAAGGAGAAGTTCATGGCAGGAAAAATGACGCAGTCGCAAATCATGAAAGAATTGGCCACTGCAACCGGCAGCAGCACTAAGGCGGCGAAAACATTCGTCACTAGCTTCGCGGACATGGCGGTTCGCGAAACCAAGAAAAACGGGATGTTCGTGATCCCTGGCATCGGCCGTCTGGTTCGCGTGGATCGCAAGGCGCGCATGGGCCGCAATCCGGCCACCGGGGAACCGATTAAGATCCCGGCCAAAAAGGTCGTAAAGTTCCGCGTCGCCAAGGCCGTCAAAGACTCGATCGTTCCACCCAAGAAAAAGTAGCAGCCTCCAAAAACTCAAAGACCCCCGCGACGGCCTAGCGGGGGTCTTGTTTTTCGAAAGTCGATTCAGGTCCGCTCAAAGTGCGAGCAAATCCAGGAAGCCTTATGCCTGCTTCTTTTCGTCGACGTCGTGTTCCTCGGTCTTTAGAGCATTCTTGAAGTTCTTAATGCCTTCGCCTAAACCCTTTGCCACCTCAGGAATCTTCTTTCCGCCAAACAGCAGAACGGCGACTACTAAAATGACCACAAGTTCAGGAAAGCCTATGGATCGGAACATACGGCCTCCTTTATGGACTCCATTCCATTGTACGGAGCCTGACTCGGTCCCGTCAAGTAAAGGTGGCGGGGAATTCCCAGGCACCCCAAAGAAACTGACAGTTTTACCAACCGTCTCACAAGCTTAACGTCAAACACCTAACCGTGAAACTTCATCGTGACGGCCACGCTTTGCCGCTTTTCGACCATCTCCTGCAAGACATCCGGTATACTTTGCGGACTTTGCGGCGGGATGCCGGCTTCACTGCTTTTGCCGTCCTCATCGTCGGGCTCGGGATCGGAGCCAGCTCGACCATATTCGGGGTGGTGAATGCGCTGCTCCTGCGTCCTCTAGCTTTTCGCGATCCCAGCCGCCTGGTGTGGATTGCTAATCACGATGATCGAGGGCTGTCGGGCCAAACCACGCAGGTGGGTCATTTGCTAGACCTGCGCGAACAGAACCGATCCTTCGTGGACCTGGCTGCCTACTTCGGCTTCTATGGTGTCGGCGACAACAAGCTCACCGGCCAAGGGGAGCCGGAGCGTTTGAGCGGCGTACCGGTCTCGCAGAATTTCTTTCCGCTGCTGGGCGTTCAGCCGCAACTCGGCCGGCTGTTCACCGCCGAGGAATGCAAGTGGCATGGACCGAAAGCTGTGCTGTTGAGCCACGGTCTGTGGGAACGGCGCTTCGCCTCAGATCCCGGCATTGTAGGACGAGCGCTCACGTTGAATGACGAGCCGGTTACGGTGGCTGGCGTCCTGCCCGCTTCCTTCGATTTCGCGTCAGTTTTCGCGCCCGGCAGCCACATCGATCTATACCTTCCGTTTCCGCTCAGCGCCGAGACGAACCGGTGGGGGAACACGATGGCGATCATCGGGCGGTTGAAACCCGGCGTGAGTTTGGGAAGCGCCCAGGCCGAGGTGAGTACGCTGGCCCCGCAGATCATGCGCGCCCATCCGGAGCGCAACGACTTTGAAGGAAAACTGACATTTTTGGAGGACTACGTCAGCGGCCGGATCCGTCCGGCTTTGGTGGTGCTCGCGTGCGCTGTCGGGGTGGTAATGCTGATCGTGTGCGCGAATCTGTCGAACCTGCTGCTGGCGAGAACGGCGACGCGTCAGAAGGAGATTGCCATTCGTACCGCGCTGGGAGCTGGGCAGGGGCGTTTGATTCGCCAGGTGCTGACCGAGAGCGTGGTGCTTTCTTTTTGTGGGGCCGCGCTGGGATTGGTCCTGGCCGTCGGCGGCACACGCGCGCTGGCTCATCTGGACGCCATGAGCATCCCGCTGCTCCAAAATGTTCGGACCGACGCGACGACGGTCGGCTTCACGCTGTTGATGGCGGTGCTCACTGGCCTGATTTTCGGAATGGTTCCGGCGCTGCAGGTTCCCTCGGCCGCTCTTCACGACGCGTTGAAGGATACGAACCGGGGCTCGACGGGTGGCAAAGGGCGGGGCTGGATCCGGGATGCCCTGGTGGTGTCGGAGATTGCTTTTGCGTGTGTGCTTCTGGTGGGCGCTGGCCTACTTATTCGGAGCTTTTTTCAAGTGCTGGACGTTAACCTGGGCTTCCGGCCCGAAAGCGCCGTGGCGGTGCGCGTCGATCCGGCGCGCCGGTTGTCAGGGCAAGCCCAAACGAATGCCTATTTTGACGAGGTGCTCCGACGCGTCAAGGATATTCCCGGAATCCAGGCAGCCGGGCTCACCGATGCGCTGCCTCTTGGCCGCAACCGCGGTTGGGGCGCCGGCGCGAAGGGACAGGTTTATCCGAGAGGTCAATATCCCGACGCGTTTGTGCGCATCGTTAGCGATGGATATCTGCGGACGATGGGGATTCCGTTGTGTGCTGGACGCGATTTCAGCGAGCGGGACACACCATCGAACGAACCGGTCATCATGATTAACGAGACCATGGCGCGCAGGTTGTGGCCTGGTCAAGACGCAGTCGGCAAGATCGTCGTGGCGGCCGGTAACGACCGGCGCGTGGTTGGCGTGGTTGGCGACGTGCGGCACCTGGCGCTGGAGCAGGGAGCCGGCCTGGAAATGTACATACCGATCCGGCAAATCCAGGACTTCTCTTCCGTGGATTTGGTGGTACGCTCCAGGCTTCCTGTGGCAGACCTGGCTCCAGCGGTTCGCATCGCGCTCAGGCCTATTGAACCGAATTTGCCCGGCAATGATTTCCGGCCCTTGCAGCAATTGGTGGACAAAGCCGTTTCGCCCCGGCGCTTTGTGGTGGTTTTGCTGGCCGGATTCGCGGCGTTCGCGTTGATCCTGGCTTCGCTCGGGATCTACGGCGTTGTGTCGTATTCGGTGAACCAGAGGACCCAGGAAATCGGGATTCGGATGGCGCTGGGGGCCTCGGCGGTGGACCTTCAGATGCGCGTCATTCTTCAGACGCTGGCGCTCGCAACGGCGGGCATGCTGCTCGGAGTGGCCGGTTCATGGGCTTTGGCGCGCGCACTCAAAGGATTTCTATTCGGCGTGACTTCGAGTGATCCACTAACTTTCGTTGCCATGCTGATCGTCCTCACCAGCGTGGCCGTCATGGCCGGTTACCTTCCAGCGCGGCGGGCATCGCGAATCGATCCGATGGTGGCGCTGCGCGCCAATTAGCGGTTTTTCGGTGTCACAAACTGCGCTCGGCCGGCGTTATGCAGGTGTGAACGCGTCAGACTTTAGCACGGCCAGCGAGGTGGCCAGCAGCACGAGGGCCGGCGAAGCGCCTTTCGATTTCGAGGCAACTTTCCGCGCTCAATACGAGCGCGTTGCCCGAGTGATTGGAAGGGTGGTCCACGATCCGGCGCGCGCGGAGGAACTGGCGGTCGAGGTGTTCCTGAAGTTGTGGCGAAGCCCGCAAGCCCAGGGAGACAGGGCGGAAGCGTGGTTATACCGGTCGGCAGTACGAAAAGGCTTGGACGAGCTGCGGAGGCGAACGCGCCGGGCCCGTTACGAAAGCGTGCTCGGACTCGTAAGGGCGGTTCCAACCCCGGAAGAAATTCACGCTGCCACCGAGCAGCAGGAGCGAGTCCGATGGGTACTGGCTGGCATTAAGCCGGGCCACGCCGAACTGTTGCTACTCCGCAGCCAGGGTCTTAGCTACGACGAATTGGGGGCCGCGCTGGATGTGAATCCGGCATCGATCGGCACTCTGCTGAGTCGCGCACAACAAGCGTTTCGAAAGGAATATATCAAAAAATATGGCGAGCAATAACGAATCGAACCTGGCTCCGTGGGTCGACGAACATCTGGCCAAACTCGATCCCGCGGGCGACTGGCAACCGGATGTAACGCGGGCGCGGGCTCTGCTCGGTCAGCGGCATGCCAACGCGAGGTTGGCGGGAAGAAAAGTAACCTGGGCCTCAATGGCGGTGCTGGCCGGGTGCGCCGGTCTTTTGGCGTTTCCAGCCCCGCGAGGAATTGCGCAACGGTGCGTGGGTGCGTGCGAAAGCCTTTTTGCCGGCCGAATGACCGCGACGCTGGTACCGCTTGCGCAAACCGCTCCTGATTTCAGTTTGGAAGACGCCGGCGGCGCTAAGATCCGGCTGTCGGATTATAAGGGCAAAGTAGTTCTGCTCAACTTTTGGGCGACCTGGTGTCCGCCCTGCAAAGCTGAGATCCCCTGGTTTGAGGAGTTCCAGCGGACCTATTCGGGCCAGGGACTGGTGGTGATCGGAATCTCGATGGACGAAGACGGATGGAAGGCTGTGAGGCCGTACATGGCAGCAACCAGGATCAACTACAGGATCGGGATTGGGGACGCCGCGCTGGCGCAGAGGTACGGCGGCGTGGATTCGCTACCCGAGACCCTGATGATCGATCGTGACGGAACAATCGCGGCCCGGCATGTTGGAATCGTGAGTAAGAGCGAGTACCAGAGCGAGATTGTGCAGCTTTTGAAACGCTAGCGATTTGGTATTGTTGTCAGTGCAGCGTAGCCCAGATTCACAAGGAGCCCTTGGATGCTACTGACGCCTGACCCGACTTTTTACCCTTCTCCGCGCCTGGCCATGGAAGCGCCGGCAGAGCGCGTGGCTTATGTCGCGCTTCTGAATCCGACACAAGACGGCAGACCGGATGGCATGGCGGTGGTGGATGTAGACCCCGCGTCGAATAGCTATGGACGCGTGGTGAGCCGCATCGATATGCCGAACGCCGGCGATGAATTGCATCACTTCGGCTGGAACGCCTGCAGCTCGGCGCTGTGTCCGTACGCTCCGCATCCGCACATCGAGAGGCGTTATCTGATCACGCCGGGGCTTCGCTCTTCCCGAATTTACGTGATAGACACCAAATCTGATTCAGGGCAGCTCAAAATCGTCAAAGTAATCGAACCTGAGGAAGTAGCGGCGCGCACGGGATATTCGCGCACGCATACGGTGCATTGCGGTCCGGATGGCATCTTCGTCAGTGCTCTCGGCGCTCCGGATGGCGGTGGTCCGGGCGGCATTTTTCTGCTGGATCATTTTTCGTTCAATGTTATGGGCCGCTGGGAAGTGGATCGTGGGCCGCAATACCTGGCGTACGATTTTTGGTGGCACCTGGGTCACGACACCATGCTGACCAGCGAGTGGGGAACGCCGAATATGCTGGAGAACGGCATCAATCCGGAGCTGCTGTTGGCCGGTAAGTATGGGCACTCCATGCACGTCTGGGATCTGCGAAAGCGGCGTCACCAGCAAGCGCTCGATTTAGGCGGCGAACAGCAGCTGGTGCTGGAGCTGCGTCCCTCGCATGATCCGACTAAGACTTACGGATTCGTCGGCGTAGTGGTTTCGTTGAAGGATCTTTCGTCGTCCATCTGGCTGTGGAGCCGCGAGAACGGAAAGTATGGCGTGAAGAAAGTGATCGAGATTCCCGCCGAGCCGGCCGATCCGGAAGTATTGCCGCCGCTGTTAAAGGGTTTCAAAGCCGTGCCGCCGCTGCTGACGGATATCGATCTGTCGCTCGATGACCGCTTCCTGTATGCGTCCTGCTGGGGCACCGGCGAGATGCGGCAGTATGATGTTTCGGATCCTCACAATCCCAAGCAAGTGGGCTCGCTGCATATCGGCGGAATTGCCCGTCGCGCGGCGCATCCTTCCAAGCCCACCGCGGCCTTGAACGGCGGACCGCAGATGGTGGAAGTGAGCCGCGACGGCCGGCGCGTGTACTTCAGCAATTCGCTGTACTCGGCCTGGGACGCGCAGTTTTATCCGGAGGGAATCCGCGGCTGGATGGTGAAGGCGGATGCCGGGCCGGATGGCGGCCTGAGGCTGGATCCAAAATTCTTCGTCGAAGTGGACGGCATGCGCCCGCACCAGATACGGCTGGAGGGCGGTGACGCTTCCTCAGATTCGTACTGCTATCCATAATGAGCGCGCATTTAATTACGACGGGTTGGTGGCCCTGGCTGGTTCTATTCGCGCTGGGCGCGTATCATGGGCTTAATCCGGCGATGGGATGGCTGTTTGCGGTGTCGCTCGGCCTGCAGGAGAAGAGCGGGCGCGCGGTATGGCGGGCGCTTCCGCCGCTGGCGCTGGGGCATCTGGCGTCCATGAGCGCAGTGGTCGCGGTGTTCGGACTGTTGCAGATTGGGCTTTCCGACGGCTGGGTGCGGATCGCGGCGGCGGCCGTTCTACTGGCGGTCGGCGTGACGAAATTGGTCAGCTCGCGGCATCCGCGCTGGGCAAGCTGGACCGGTATGCGGGTTGGATTTCGAGACCTCACCATTTGGTCGTTCCTCATGGCCACGGCGCACGGCGCAGGTTTGATGCTGCTGCCGATTCTGTTTTCGCTTCCGGCCGGGGAGCACTCGCAGCATATGCACGCTGGTGCGGCGCTGCCTCAGCCCTGGTTGATCGCGGTCGCGATCCACACGCTGGCGTATCTGGCGACGGCTGGGGCGATCGGACTGGTGGTTTATCGATACGTGGGGCTGGCTTTTCTCAGGAGCGCTTGGCTCAACCTGGATGTGGTGTGGGGGATGGCGTTGATCATCGCGGGTGTCGTGACGGTGATTTTTTAGGCGAAGGGCCGGAAATCGGTATTTGAGTGTACTGTCCCTAATTAATAGAATGGAGGGCATGAGCGTGTATACCAGACGTGATTTCGCCAAAATAGCGATGGCCGGCTTGCCACTAGGGACAGCCTTCGCCAAGATTAATTCCAAAATCGACGGCGTGCAGATTGGCGTGCAGTCCTACAGCTTTCGCGATCGCCCGCTGGATGCCGCTATTCAGGCCATGGTCGAAGACGGCCTCGGCGAGTGCGAGTTGTTTTCGCCGCATATCGAGCCCGGACCCATGCCGCGCAAAGGTCCAGTCAATCGCGAAGAGCTCCGCAAATGGCGCTTGACCGTCCCGATGGAGGAGATCAAGGCGGTCCGCAAGAAGTTCGATGACGCCGGCATCTGGCTGTTCGCTTTCAATTACAGCTTCCGGGACGACTTCACGGATCCCGAGATCGAACGTGGGTTCCAGATGGCGCAAGCGCTGGGCGTTAAAGTGATCACTGCGTCGTCCACCGTGAGCGTGATGCCGCGCGTGGCGCCGATGGCCGAAAAGTACAAGATCATGGTGGGCGTGCACGGCCACAACAATGTTAAAGACCCGAACGAATTCGCGACACCCGAAAGTTTCGCCAAAGCCATGGCGCTTTCGAAAATGATCGGCGTGAACCTGGATATCGGTCATTTCACCGCAGCGAATTTCGACGCGGTGTCGTACATCGAACAACATCACGACCGCATCACCAACCTGCATCTGAAAGATCGCAAGAAAAACGACGGCCCCAACGTACCCTTCGGAGAAGGCGAAACTCCCATCAAGCAGGTTCTTCTGCTGTTGAAACAGAAGAAATACAATATTCCGGCGAATATCGAATACGAATACAAGGGCAAAGACGACTCGGTGGTGGAGGTGAAGAGGTGTTTCGATTACTGCAAACAGGCGCTGGCATAATCATCTTCGCGGCGGGAGTGGCGCCTCTGGTGGGGCAGCCTCCTCAACCGCAAGCACCGCGACCCGGGCGGAGTTTTCTAATCAGCCGTGATGTTCCCGATCGAGCGGCGGTCGAGCGGGGCCAGAAGATTTTCGTCGCCCGCTGCGGATTTTGCCATGGATCGAATGCCAACGGCGGCGAAAGCGGACCGGATCTGGTCCGATCGGTGTTGGCTTTGGATGACGAGGGCGGCGACAAAATCGGTCCGGTAATTCGGAGCGGGCGTCCGGACAAGGGCATGCCGGCGTTTGCGCTTTCCGACGATCAGATCAAGGACGTGGCTGCGTTTTTGCGCTCGCGCCAGCAGGCCGCTATCGATCGCAGTACCTATACCATCCAAAACATCGTGACCGGCGATGCCAAGAAAGGTCAGGCGTATTTTAATGGCGCCGGCCGATGCAATACCTGCCACTCACCCACCGGCGATCTGGCGAAGATCGCTACTAAGTATGATCCGGTGGCCTTGCAGTCGCGCCTGGTGTATCCCCGAACGCAGCGGCCGCGGCGCGCGGAAGGACCCGAGCCCAAAACTGTCCCGACGTTAGTCACCGTCACGCTGGCTTCGGGCCAGACTATAACCGGCAGGCTGGAGTACATCGACGATTTCGACGTTGCGCTGCGCGATGCAGCGGGTGACTATCATTCTTTTACGCGCGATGCCGGCGTCAAAGTGGATGTGCGCGATCCTTTGGCGGCTCACGAGGAGCTGCTGAAAAAATACACCGACGACGAGATGCACGATCTGGTGGCCTACCTGGAGACCTTGAAATGAAACTCCGCAGGCTTGTCATTCCTGTACTGGCCGCAGCGTGCCTATCCGGCCAAGGCCTGGACCCCGCGAAACTTTTGAAGCTGCCGGTCGAGACCTGGCCGACCTACAACGGCGACTATTCGGGCCGCCGCTTCAGCCCGCTGTCGCGAATCAATGCCTCGAACGTGACGGCCATGACGCTGGCCTGGGAATACCGGATTAATATGGGTCCGGGAGCCGAGGGCGACACCTCCATCAAAGCCACTCCGCTCGAAGTCAACGGCGTGCTTTATTTCACGGTCCCCGACCACGCCTGGGCGGTCGATGCGCGCACCGGGCGCCAACTCTGGCATTACAAATGGGAGACGCACGGCGGAATCCACATCGGCAACCGCGGCTTCGGAATGTACGGCGACTGGCTCTATTTCGAAACGCCGGACAATTATCTGATCTGTCTCAATGCGAAAGATGGCACGGAGCGATGGCATGTCGAGATCGCGGACGTGAAGCAGGAATATTTTTCAACGCCCGCGCCCATCGTGGTTCACAACCACATCATCGTGGGCGTAGGCGGCGATTCGCTGGACGTTCCGGGATATCTGGAAGCACGCGATCCTGAAACCGGGCAAGTACAGTGGCGCTGGAATTCGACTCCCCGCAAGGGCGAGTTTGGCGCCGACACCTGGCCAAATCAGGAAGCCATGGAGCACGGCGGCGGGATGACGTGGGTGCCGGGCACGTACGATCCGGAGCTGAATCTTTATTATTTGGGCACCGGCAATCCGAATCCGGTGATGGCGGGGCAGGGACGCAAGGGCGATAACCTGTGGACCTGCTCGATTGTCGCGCTGAACCCCGATAACGGCAAACTGGCTTGGTATTTTCAAGCCTCGCCGCATGATACGCACGACTGGGACGCCGCGCAAACGCCCGTGCTCATCGACGGGCAGATCAACGGGCAGCCACGTAAGCTGATCGCGCAGGCCAGCCGCAACGGATATTTCTTCCTCCTCGATAGGACCAACGGCAAGAATCTTCTGTCCAAGCCTTTTATCGATCTGAATTGGTCGAAGGGCGTGGACGCCAAGGGCCAGCCGATTCCAGATCCCGCCAAGGAGCCGCACACCAACGGCACGCTCGTGATCCCGGCTTCGGGCGGCGCATCGAATTGGCCACCGCCGAGCTTCGATCCCGAGACGGGACTTTTTTATGTGAACTCGTCATCGTCGTACAGTCTCTTCTATCTCACCGACATCGAGGATAAGCCGGAAGGCTATGGCGGGCGAGATTCGGGTGTTTGGTCGGAGGTCGCGCTGAAGGCCATCGATTACAAAACCGGACAGATCCGATGGAGCCATGAGTATGGCGCACGGCCCGGCGGCGGCGCGGGAATTTTGACGACTGCAGGCAAACTCCTGTTCACGGGGGATCCCAACGGTAACTTCATTGCTTACGATCCCGCGACCGGACGCATCCTCTGGCATTCGCACCTGATCGCGAATGTAAGCAACGGGCCGATGACTTACGAGCTGGATGGCCAGCAATATCTGCTGGTTGGCGCAGGCGATTCGCTGTACGCCTTCACCGTGTTGCATTAGACATTCCGCGTGGCAAGGCGCACACGGAGTCTCACTCCCGTAGCCGGGTAAGTGGTTGATGGCAGGCCCGAGTTAGTGCGGGAACCTCGCTTGCATCCTTGATGAGCAGCGCCGGAGTAAGTCATCCGGCTAATTGCTCAAAGGAGGAGCATTATGTCTCAAATTGAAGCCGGAAAATCGCACACTGGCGTGACCTTGGTTCTGTTTCTTGGCATGGCCATTGCAATCGGCGGGAACATTTACGAATCGATGAGCCGCGAAAACTTGACGCGCGATCTGGGCCGGGTGCAAGTCAGCACCGGGCAGCAAATGGCAAAGGTGAACGATGCCACTAAGGGAGCGCTATCACAAACTCAGCAGCGTCTGGACGCTCTGGAGAGCCAAGTAGAAGACGCGACTAACACGAATTTACGGCAAGTTCGCTCGGAGCTGAAGCGGACCAATAACCAACTGGCCGATGGCGTCGACCAGAAAAGCCAGCAGCTCATGAGTCAACTTTTGGATCTTCGAGTGGATACGAGCGAGAAACTGGTGCGCGTTTCCAGCGATCTTGAGAACACTGGCGCGGATGTCAAGCGCGTCGAAGGCGACTTGAATACAGTGAGCGGTGAAGTGGCCACGAATGCGAAGGAACTGACGGCCTTGAAGGAACGGGGCGAGCGCGATTATTTCGAATTTGCTTTGGGCAAGACGAAAGCGCCACAGAAAATCGGCGATCTCCGCCTGGTCTTGAAGAAGACCGATCCTAAGCACAATCGCTATACGGTAGAAGTGCTGGCGGATGACAAGAAGCTGGAGAAGAAGGATAGAACGGTTAACGAGCCCGTGCAGCTTTATCTTTCCGGCAGCGCTCAGGCATACGAGATTGTCGTGAACCAGGTGAAGAAGAACGAAGTGGTTGGCTATGTGGCGGTTCCCAAGGTCAAACTGGCAAGGGGCCAGACTTCGTAACTCAAATCCCTCAATAAAAATGCGGTCCGGCGTTAATATCATCGTAACGCTGGGCCGTTTTTTACAAAGCTTTCACAAGCCAACGGCAAGATCGCGCGTCCTAAACGAAGAAGAAAGGACGGGGTCTATGAAATTGGTTATTCAAATCGCGGCGATCCCGATTTACTGTTTTATCCTGCTCGCCGCCGATAGTGACAACAAAAGCTCTGGGGCGATCCCGCCGCAGCTTGCCACGAGTGCGGAACGGATCGTTTCCACGGTTCCCTCCAATGGTGATGTCAATCCCTACGGCGTGGCTTTCGTGCCAAACGGTTTTCCAAAGGGCGGGACGCTGGAGCCAGGCGACATTCTGGTTTCGAATTTTAACAACAGCGCAAACTTGCAAGGCACCGGTACGACGATTGTAAGCGTAGCGCCCACGGGCGGAGTGTCCGTGTTTTTCCAGGGCAAAGCAGGATTGGGGCTCACTACCGCGCTGGGCGTGTTGAAGCGAGGATTCGTGCTGGCCGGCAACTTGCCCACGACGGACGGAACCTCGAGCACTGTTCAGCAAGGCTCGCTGCTGATCTTGAACTCGGCCGGCACGATGATCGCTAATCTAACCGATGCGTCGCTGCTCGATGGCCCGTGGGATCTCGCCATTCACGACGACGGTTCGCGTCCGCAGGTCTTCGTGTCGAATGTCCTGAACGGCACGGTCACGCGCCTCGATCTGTCGATCGATGAAGCGTCGGTGAAGGTTAGCTCGTCGACGAGGATCGCATCCGGCTACACTCATCGTTTCGACCCCACGGCGCTGGTCATCGGTCCGACCGGCTTGGCTTACGATACCGACCACGATGTGCTGTATGTGGCATCTACCGGCGACAACAAAGTGTTTGCGATCGACCATGCAGGCGCTGCATCGAAGGATGCAGGCACGGGACGGGTGGTCTACACCGACAACGTCCATTTGCACGGCCCGCTGGGCCTGGCGCTCGCTCCGAACGGCGATCTGATCACGGCCAATGGAGATGCCGTCAACGCCGGCGGAATGCAGAACGAGCTGGTGGAATTTACCATTGATGGGAAGTTCGTAGCACAATTCCAGGTTGATTCGGGTGCTGGCGGCGGCGCTTTCGGTCTGGCATTTGGACGGAGTGCGGGCGAAGTCCGATTCGCGGCGGTCGACGACAATCAAAACACACTCGATGTCTGGACCCTCGGTCCCCGCTGATCTACTTCGGGGCTGGAATTACTAACCGAACCTTGTTGCTCACGCCGTAATAAGTGAGATCGTAGCCGGCATTCCTGGACTTCTTAGCCAGTTTCGGGAAGTAGAGGTAGCCGGCGACGGGCTGCGTACTCTTTCCCTCGGGCAGCGATCGTTCTTCGAGTTCCTGCTTCATGAGCCACGGATCGGGACCAGAGGACGGGGGGCTCAAGGTTCCTTGAGGACCATTCTCGACGGCGACGCCGGTGTAGGTGCCGCTTCGCCGCTGGCCGGTGGCAGGATCGGTACCGGTGCCGTAGCCGACGACGGCGTCCACCCCGGTGTCGCGAATGCGGGGAGGGGAGTTCTTCCGGTCGAGTACTCCGGCGATTGTTTGCGCGCTTACGGGAGGCACGGCGCTGGTTTCCCCGGCGGGGCTGAGCATGAAATCGCCGGAGGAAACATCCACATTGGACACGGTTTCCGGATATACGGCTACTTCAATGACGATATAGCCGCTCCCGTTCAGATCGGCTGAAAATAGCTTACGGACTTGAGCGGGCGGGACGACGGCCGCCGCAACCGTTACTCCGTCGCTGGTCCCATGTGCGGGATAGTCGGCGGGGCTCCCACGAGGTCGAATTCCATTTTTCGCGAACGCGAGACCAACTACAATGCACATCACGGCGATCCGTCTCATAATCGCCTCCCCAATCATTGTATGACTTAAACGAGGTTCATTCTACCGTGACTTCAGGCAGGCCGGCCTGCTTGAGTTGGGCATTTAAGTTGGCCAAGTCCTGGCTCTTCGTCGAGGCCCAGCGTTCGAGCAAGCTGGCCATGGCTTTCCTGCGATCCGCAACCGCGGCGACTGCTTGGGTGGTTGGCGCGACGTCGGCTTCTTGCAGTATGCGCATCAACAGGCCGAGCGATCCATTGACGCTGCGGATTGAATCGGGCCCGCTGACTGCCCCGCGTCCACCGCCGCCCCGTCCACCACCGCCGGCGCCTTCGAGCGCCGTCAATTTCTGATCGAACGTCGAGATGGCACCAGCCGCGGCGCCCTGTCCGACGCGATCGCGCAATTGCCGCAGCTTCTCGTGCACAGCGCGCATCTGTTCCAGCGCCGTAGAGCCGGCGATCATATCGTCATATAACTGCTTCGATAGGGTGAATTGCTGTTGGAGATCGGCTGGCGGCGTGTGCACCCGCGGATCCATTTTGATCGCGAGCGTTTCGGTGTAGCTATGGCCGTTCACCGCGAGTTTCACCGTGTAATTCCCCGGCATCGCCCACGGCGAGTTAGGCGCAATTGCGGTGTCGTGATAAATGGCCTGCATCGGATATTCGGGCCGTTCTTCCGGCAGCGGGGCATAATGCATATCCCAGAGGAATCGATGCAAGCCCGGTTGATTGGAAAGAATACGCGCCGGACGCACCCAGTAAGCCGGAATGGCGAGCGCGGGATCGGGTTTGGGAGCTGGATCGTCGCTCGAGTAACGCCGCACCAGCTTGCCGCCGCTGTCCAAGATTTCCAAAGTCACCGTGCCGGATGACCCGGGACCGAGATAGTAATCGACCATCGCGCCATCCGGTGGATTCTCACCCGCTGGCTCGTCGGGCGGCACGGGCGTATCGGGATTCATGTCCCAACGCACGCGTGTAGCAGTCTGCGGCTTGAACAGGAACGCCGCGGCATTTGCAACCGCCGGACCAAGCTGGCGCAGCGCGGTGATGTCGTCCAGAATCCAAAATCCGCGACCGTGCGTCGCCGCCACCAGATCGTCGTCCTTAATGATAAGGTCGCGGACCGAACCGGGCGGCATGTTCAACCGCAGCGATTGCCAGTGATCGCCGTCGTCGAATGAAACGTAGACCTCGCGTTCGGTGCCGGCGAAGAGCAGCCCCTTGCGCCTGGGATCTTCGCGCACGGCATCCACGGGCGCGTCATTGGCCATGCCGTTGACGATCTCAGTCCAAGTGTTGCCTCCGTCGTGGGTACGCAGGATATGGGGCCGCAGGTCGTCCAGGCGCAGTGTGTTGATGGCCGCGTACGCGGTCTGCGCATCGAAGTGGCCGGCCTCGAGTATTGCCACTTTCGCGAAAGGGGCCTGTTGCCTCGGTGTGACGTCTTTCCAGTGCTGTCCGCCGTCCAGCGTCAGATGGATCAAGCCGTCATCGGTGCCGGCCCAGATGCGATTGACCTCTAGGGGCGAAGGCGCCAAGGCGTAGATTACCCCGCGCTGGGATGGTTTTGCGCTTGGCTCATCGCGATATTTGCCGACATTCGCCGGTACCTCCCAATCTTTCCTCGATAGATCGGGACTGATCTGCTGCCAGTTGTGGCCGCCGTCGCGCGTCTTCCATAGCGTATTCGCGGCGAAATATAGAATATGCGGATCTACCGGCGAAAACAGCACCGGCGCCGTACGGAGCGCGCGAAAATCCGCGCCACGGATGGGCTTGGGTGCGACGTTCTCCACCTGGCCGGTCGGGCGATCGTAGCGAGTCACCTTGCCGCCGTATACGATGTCGGGATTTAACGGATCGGGCGCGGCGTAGCCGTATTCTTCCACGCCCACCGGATGCCATTCGCGAAGCGTGATCTGGCCGTCGTTACCTCGGCTGGCGACGCAGGCCGATCCGCTGTCCTGCTGCCCGCTGCAGAGCCGATAGGGGAAAGCGTTGTCGGCGGCGACATGGTACATGGCAGCGGTGGGCTGGTTGTACCAGGAGCTCCAGGTTTCACCGCCGTTCACCGAGATGATGGCGCCCTGGTCGCTGGCGATCAGAAGAATATCGGGGTTGTTCGGATTAATCCAGATCTTTTGATAGTCGTCGCCGCCCGGCGCGCCCCGGATTCCGGCCCAGGTCTTGCCGCCGTCGATCGATTTCCAGGTCACGACACTGGCGCTGTAAACGACATCGGGATTTTTCGGGTCTACGGCCGGCACCGGGAGGTCGCCTCCGCCAATGCGCAAAGCTGGACGAGTGTCGGTGGTAATGCGAGCCCAGTTTTCGCCGGAATCATCCGATCGATAAAGGCCCGTAGTCCGGCCACTCGCTACCGCGGCGTAAACCCTGCTCGAGAGGCTGGGCGCGATGGCGATGGCAGCCTGTGTGACGCCTTCTTGGGGAAGGCCTTTGGTCAGCGGTTGCCAGGTGTTGCCGCCGTCGACGGACTTGAACATGCCACCGTTGGTCCCGCTCCACGCGCCGTTCTCCCAGGGACCTTGCCGAGCCTCCCACAGCGACGCGTAGACTTGATCCGGATTGGAAGGGTCTATTTCGACGTCGGAGCCTCTGGTATTCTCGTCCTTATAAAGCACCTTCTGGAACGTCTGCCCGCCGTCGGTGGAACGGAAGATCCCGCGTTCCTGGTTGGGGCCGTAGGGATGCCCGAGCACGGCGACGAACAAGCGGTTTGGATTATGAGGGTCGATGGCGATCTGAGGGATCTGCTGGCCGTCCCGCAGTCCAAGATGGGTCCAGGTCCTGCCTGCATCGCTGGACCTGTATATGCCGTCGCCGACGGAAAGATCCGGCCGCTGCAAGCCCTCGCCGCTTCCGACATAAACGATGTCCGGATTAGATGGAGCTACGGCAATGGCGCCGATCGAACCGGTGTCCTGATCATCGAAAATCGGGTTCCAAGTCCGGCCATAATCGTCGGTTTTCCACACCCCGCCATTGACTGCGCCGATATAGAAGACGTTGGGGCGGCTGGGCACACCGGCGCAGGCCCGCGTGCGTCCGCCGCGGTACGGGCCGACAGTACGCCACTTCATCCCGGCGAAGAATTGGCGATCAAAAGTCTGGCTCGAGCAAGTTGCTGCGAGTGTAACAATGGAACCCAGCACGTAGGAGATTCGCGTCACGGTCGGCCTCAGGGGAAGTATATCAGCCCATAAGCCAGGGTTGGTGCAGAGTGGGGGGCAGGTTTTGGCTCGGAGTTGTATAGATTTGATTACAGGTTACTTAGCAAGGCTAGCAGTACGCGAATGAGATAGTGGTAATAGTACTAAATGACGAAATAGCTAGAGCGAAATACCCTAAGACAATCCTTGAAAACCCCTAGGTCTGATGTTACACTCGGTTTGGCTGTTAAGAGCCACCTGGGATTGTTGCCAGGTAGTTATTTTTGCCGTTCTATTTCGGAGGAAAACATGAACAGGTCTTTCTTGCTCGCGCTGGCACCCTTAGTGCTAGCTACTTCGGCTTTTGCATTGCCGACCACGTGTCAACCCGGGTTATTGAGCACTTATGACGCACCCGGTTTTAGTTGCACGATTAACGCACTCACTTTCGATGCCTGGAGTTACACGTCCGCTAATGTTCCAGACAGCTCAATTACGGTTGTTCCGCAAACCGTCTCTGGAGACGAAGGATTTCAGTTCCAAGGGTCGTGGAATGTTAACAACACCAACGGCGGCGGCGAGATTACTGAAGACAGCTTGATTCAGTTCACCGCGTCGGGCCCGGGAATCACTAATCTGGAGCTTTTTTTCAATGGCTCGGTAACGGGAACCGGATCGGCGGGCGTAAGCGAACTGTATTGCCTAAACGGAACTCTAACCAACTGCCCCCAAGCTTTAGGTGAGATCGCCGTGACGAATCCGCCGCCCGGCTTCAGCGACCAGGTTTTCTTCGCCCCGGCCACTTCCGTCTCGGTTTCCAAGGACATTTTGCTTGACACCGGGACCGGCACAGGGTCAGCCATGATTTCCCAGGTGACCAATAACTTCTCCTCGCCAGAACCGCTTTCGTTCGTTCTGCTCGGCTCAGGCCTACTGGGTCTCGGCCTGCTGCGCAAGCGAATCAAGCGCTAAATCTGTTGCAGTAACTACGGCGTGGAACGCAGACAACTGCGTTTCACGCCATTCGTGTTTCTAGGATGCGGCATTTGTGGGGCGGACTCCTGGTCCGCGCGGGAGTGTGCCCAGCATGGGCAGAATCTAATTGGATGAAAGGAGCCAATCGGAGCCGATGATGGCAACCGTAGCGAAACGCAAGGCGTAGCCGCGAGGCGAAGCTGAAAGA
>Ga0182024_10001802_pt1 | contig 54253 bp, 41 predicted proteins | sample P32metaG_FD_120480 | JGI IMG/M metagenome (GOLD analysis project Ga0182024, IMG submission 120480) | Permafrost microbial communities from Stordalen Mire, Sweden - P3-2 metaG (Illumina Assembly) | ecosystem: Environmental > Terrestrial > Soil > Wetlands > Permafrost | place: Sweden: Stordalen...
CGGGTAATACCTGGGTAATACTTGAGTTTTACCGCGGTACTGATTTCACTGGCACTTTCACTGGCACTTGCCTCCTCTGGAGTCTGCAACTCATTGCTTTTCAGCAATTTAGAGTTGGAGGCGAGGGTCGGAATCGAACCGACGCATACAGCTTTTGCAGAGCCGCGCCTTACCACTTGGCTACCCCGCCGTCCAAAAAAAGAGTACCTTTATTTTCGCCCGGCGCAAGTTCCGTTTTTGTCCACGGCGCTCCGCGTCCAGCCCAGACGGGCGCGATTTTTCCAAAGTTGTTCCGGTGGGAATATCCCTTCGGGCGTGATGATGCCGGTGATTAATTCCGGAGGCGTCACGTCAAATCCTGGGTTGCGCGCGCCGCTGCTTGGATTGGCCACTCGGATGTAAATACCCGGTTTGCCTTTTGCGCCCGGCCTCGCGCCCCACGCGCCCAGCACTTCGTCCCCGCTGCGTTCTTCGATTGGAATTTCCGCGCCGGCGCGGAGGTTCCAGTCAATTGTAGAAAGCGGGATGGCCACGTAAAAGGGGATGCCGTGGCGTTGCGCCAAAACGGCTTTGGTGTACGTGCCGATTTTATTGGCGACTTCCCCGGTCCGCCCCAGCGTGCGGTCGCTGCCCACAATGACTAAATCGATTTCGCCGCGTTGCATCAAATGGCCGGCGGCATTGTCGGCAATGATTTGATGGGAGATTTTTTGTTGGGCCAGTTCCCATGCAGTCAGAGTGGCGCCCTGGCAGCGAGGCCGGGTTTCATCGCAGAAAACGTGAAATTTTTTGCCGGCCTGTTGGGCGGCATAGAGAGGGGCCGTGGCTGTGCCGACATCGACGAAGGCTAGCCAGCCGGCGTTGCAGTGGGTGAGGATGCGGCTGTTGGAGCGGATCAGTTTTAACCCATGCCGGCCAATGGCTTGACAGTGGCGAACATCATCATGGGCAAATTCCTCGGCGGCAGCCAGGGCCAGGGCTTGTTGTTCGGCAACGGTTTCTCCGGCCCGCATCGCGGCGCGCAGGGCGCGCAGGGCGTTGAGAGGATCGACCGCCGTGGGCCGGGCGGCGGCCAGGGTTTGCTGGACAGATTCGACGTAAGTGGAAAATTTTCCCAGATCGTTGCCGCGAAAAGCGCGCGCGCCCTGGGCCAACCCGTAAGCTGCGGTGGCGCCGATGGCTCCCGCGCCGCGCACGATCATTTCCCGGATGGCCCGCGCCGTCGCGCGAAAATCGGGCATCGCCACAATTTTGAATTGATGCGGCAACAATCGTTGCTCGATGAGCAGGACGGAGTTTTTTCGGGCGTCGAAGGCCACCGTTCGATAGTGCTGGATGCGTCCGTCCACGGTGACATTCATACGACAGGAGGAGCGGGGAATTAAATTGTCTTAGCGCGCCTTGACTTGAATCTGGCGCACTTTGGCCAGGATTTTTTTGTAGGCGGCATGTTCGCGCAGGTTCTCGAGGTCGGGATCCTGCGCCAGCCATTTGAAATCGCGATAGCCGAGGTTCAGGGCAGTTTCCAAAGTTTCAACAGCCAGGTCGAGTTGCACCACCAGCGAATAACTGCAAGCCAGGTTATAGTGAACCAGTGAATCGTCCGGGCGCAACTTGCAGAGGTGTTCATCTATCTTCAAACCCTCCGCATAACGACCGCGGCGGGTGTAATCATCGCCCAGGATTTGCAAGGCCTCGACGTAATTCCCATCACGACGCATCAGGCCCTCCAGGAACTGAATCTCCTGATCCAGGTCCCGTAATTCCTGTTGCGTGGCTTTCTTACGCGGAGCGTGCAATTTCTTGGGCATAGTAGTAAACGCAACTATTTTTGCCTCAAACATTTCAAAATGTCGATTCTTTTTTTAAAAATTCTGCCGGGAACCTGGCCCAAGCCAGTATCCGACAACCTGGCAATTGGAATACTTCGGAATTGGACCCTTTCTTTTGGCCCGCGACAACCTGCGAGCGTCAATTCTAATATTTTAAACTAATTGACAGACGCGTGGTTTCTGGCAGGCATTGGGCGATGAATTGTTTCGTTACAGGGGCTTCGGGGTTTGTGGGCGCCAATCTGGTGCATGAACTCGTGGCGCGCGGGCATCAGGTCAAGGCGCTGGTGCGCCCGAACGCCGATGTGCGCGGCCTCAGCGGGGTGCAGTGCGAGCGCATCCAAGGAGACATCTCGGAGCGCGCCTGGTTGGAGCGGACCATGCGGGGCTGTGATTGGTGTTTTCATGTGGCGGCGAGTTATCATCTCTGGTTGCAGGATTACAAGCCGATGTACGCCGCTAATGTCGCCGGAACGCGCCACGTCATCGAGGCGGCGGCGGCGGCCGGGTGCCGGCGCATTATTTATACCAGCACGGTGGGATGCATCGCGCTGCCTCGTGAAGACAACGGCCACATTGTGCCTACAGACGAGGCGACACCCGTCAGCGGCGCGCAAATGAGCAATCATTACAAACGTTCCAAATGGCAGGCGGAGGAAGTTGCTCGTGACCTGGCCGTTCGCGGGTTACCGGTCGTCATTGTCAATCCCAGCGCCCCCATCGGGCCGCGCGATGTGAAGCCGACTCCTACCGGCCAAATCGTCGTGGATTTCTTGAACCGCGATATGCCGGGCTACATGGACACTGGTTTAAGCTGGGTGCATGTGCGCGACGTTGCGGTCGGGGAAATCCTGGCCGCGGAAAAAGGGCGGATTGGGGAGCGTTATATTTTGGGCAACGCCGGCGGCAATTGGACTATGCGCGAAACGCTGGCCCTCCTCCAGGAATTGAGTGGAGTGCCCGCGCCGAAGTTTCGTGTGCCTTATTCTGTGGCACTGCTGGCCGCGCATGTCAATGAAATGGCCTCCGCGATTTCCGGCAAACCGCCCAAGGCCCCGTTGGCGGGTGTGCGCATGGCCAAATACAAAATGTTTTTCAACCCCGCCAAGGCCATCCGCGAATTGGGCCTGCCCCAAACTCCGCCACGCCAGGCTTTTGCGGATGCCATCGAATGGTTCCAACAGAACGGCTACGTGAAAAAATAACGAGGACAACGCGCCAGCCCCGGCTTTTTCAGGGGAGACAAAAGCACGTTCGCGCGAAGCGTGCTGACTTTATTGGCGGACTATTCTAAGTTTCCAACTCGCCGGTCCAGTCGCCCAGACGCAGGAGTTCACGGATTTTTCGGCGTTCGTAGCGATGCTTCTTTTTCGGGGGTCTGTTTTCCGTCTGACGGAAGGGATGTTTGGTGCCTCTGACGGTTTCCTGAATCAAGTTCCACGTTTTTGTCATACTCAATTCCTTCGTTCCTACGCGGCGCAACTGCCCATTGTGGCTTGTTGCGCCAGCAATTACACGGCCTCAAAAACGGCGGCGTTCTCCCTCCACCGTGCCGGCCATGCACACTAAAACAGGACAAACTGTCCTGACTGCCAAGTTTTATCGGACATCGCGACCTGCAATGTCAAGTTAAATCGATGCAAAGTTTTTTGGACTTCGCGGAACTGCCGCCGGAGTATCCCGGCGACAATCAGTTTGCCGCCTGGTTTCAGCCGGGCACAAATCTTCGATGCTTCACTAATAAGCAAATCACGGGCCAAATTTGCGCAGATAACATTGTAGGTTTTGACATTCGCGCCCTGGAGTTTGCTCAAATCTTTTCGCTGCGGCCGCAAGTGATGACACACCCGGTTTTTCTTGGCGTTCTGGCGGCTAACGCGAACGGCGGCCGGGTCATTGTCAAATGCCTCGACCGATGTGTAGCCAAGTTTGATTGCGGCGACGGCCAGGATGCCCGAGCCAGTTCCGATGTCCAAAAACGATTGCTTCTTCCCCGCCAGGCGAGAGCGCGCCAGTTGTTGCAGGCAAAACAAAGTGGTCGGATGATGCCCCGTACCGAAGCTCAAACCCGGGTCCAAAATCACCACTCGCTGTCCCGGCCGCGGTCGGCGCCGGCTCCAGCGCGGTTTGATCAGGAGCAAGCCGTCTATATCAATCGGTTTGAAATGCCGCTTCCACGATTCGGCCCAGTTCTCGCGCGGCAACGGTTTGACAATGATTTTCCTCTGGCCAGGATCCAGCCCGCATTTCCGAAGCCGCCGCAACGTGGCACGCAAATGTTCACGCAACGCCCGCGCCGGGCGGGGCAGCCGCGCCGGGTAAACGGTGACCTTTCGCGCACCGGTCGCTTCGTCGCAATAAACCGAAACGGGCCTTTGGAACTCCCGCTCCAAAAGGCAGGCGACGGCTTCTTCAGCTTCGGCCGTGGTGAAAATCGAAATCTGCCACACAAAGCAGGAAGCGTGAGGAGTGATCCAGCCTCAGGCCAGCTTGCCCAGGGTTTGTTTCACGGCATCGAAGTTGGGCAAATCCTTGGGCGTCGGGGTTTGCTCGGCGTACTGCACAATGCCCTGCTTATCGATGACGAAAGCAGCGCGCGCCGCCGTGTCGCCGATGCCGGCCAGGTTGGGAAAAACCACATCGTAGGCCTTGATGACTTTTTTGTCCAAATCGCTGGCCAGCGGGATGGCGATTTTTTCCTGTTTGGCCCACGCTTCCTGGGCGAACGGTGTGTCAATGCTAATTCCAATGACGTTCGCATTGAGGCTCGAGTAGGCGCCCAGACCGGCGGAGATTTCGCACATTTCCGTTGTGCAGACGCCGGTGAATGCCGCCGGAAAAAAGAGCAACACCGTGTTTTTCTTGCCGAAATTCTCGCTCAGCTTGATGTCCGCCAGGCCAGTGGCGTTTTTGGATTTGAGCGTGAAGTCCGGAGCCTTTGTACCAACTTTAATAGCCATAAATTTAATTTGTTCGAGTTTGCGGTTTCCCAACTAACTTCCAGTCCGTGTTATAGAGGGCAACGGCGGCGATGTCAAATTTGGATTTTCCAACGGCAACTGCAATTGCTGCCGCGGCGGCGTTAGATTGCTCACCCCCAAACCGATCAAGCGCAACGGGCGATTCACCAGTTTATGCCGGGCCAGCAAATGACAGCCGAACCTGTAAATCGCGGACGCTACCGCCGTGGGGTCCTCGATGGTCACTTGTCGCGTCCGTTTCGTGAAATCCCCGTAACGGACGGTAACCTGGATCGTTTTGGCGGCCAGGCGTTTTTCCTGCAATTCCGCGGCAATCTCCGCCGCCTGCTCGCGCAAGGTGGACCGCAACACCTTTCGATCCGCCGTGTCTTTGAGGAAAGTGTTCTCGCTGCTCATGCTTTTGACCTCACTGCTCAAGTCCAGCAAACGGTCGTCTTCGCCAAAGGCAAAGCGCCGCAAAACCGGGCCAAACGATCCCATCACCGCCCGGATGTCGCCCGCATAATCCTGCAAATCACCCACGGTTTCGATGCCGGCCTGGTTCAATTGCCGGGCCGTCACCTGCCCCACGCCATGCAAAACATGCACCGGCAACGGGCGCAGGAACGCCACCTTTTTGGATTCTTCGATCAACGTCAACCCGTCCGGCTTATGCTGGTCGCTGGCCAGTTTCGCCAGCAATTTGTTGGCGGCGATGCCGATGCTGGCCGTCAATTTTCTTTCCACGCGAATCGCCTCCTTGATCTCTCTCGCCACAGGCAAGGCCCGCCGCAAACTGTCGTCCGCATCCCCGCCCTGGCAAAATGCCGACAAATCCAGATAAGCCTCATCCACCGACACCTGTTCGATCACCGCGCCCCGGCGCGCCACGATTTGCATGACAAGGCGCGATTCCTCCCGATACCGCTCCATGTTGGGCCGAATGAAAACACCGCCCGGACAAAGCCGTCCTGCCGTGACACTCGGCATGGCGGAGCGCACACCAAAAGCGCGCGCCTCGTAACTGGCGGCGCAGACCACGCCGCGCTGCGTCGGCGGACTGCCCACGATGACCGGTTTGCCACGCAATTCGGGACGATCCCGCTGCTCGACCGACGCATAAAACGCGTCCATATCGATCAAACCAATGACTCTAAACACGTCGGCAATTGTAGCAAACCGCCCCATCCATTCGCCAGATGCTTCCCCTGGATGCAATTGCCCCGGTGGGTGAGGCTCCTTGGCGCGCCATCTTGTCCGCCGAAGCGGCTCCGGCGAAGGAGGAAGCTTTCAGCGACGGCGGGAGTCGAACCTTGAGATTTTAGCACGAAACGGCACGAATTACCCTGAACCGACACTCCGTCCTGCCACCGTCGCCAAGACTACCCCGACCGCATTCCGGGCTTAACTCTCCAATACGCACTCCAAACTCTGCACTTTGAGACGTAGCTCCAAAAAATCGGCAACACGGCAACAAGTGTTTATAGTCAACGACTTAACCGGCAACACTAAAAGCTACACACCGGCAACATGTAGCTGGATTCGCCCCAGTCTGGCTAAAACTGACCATCTCGTCGGGAATCTGGTTTGCATGAAAATGGCCCGACACGATTCCCGCTGACCCTTGACAGTGCATCCGGCGAGGCATGAGTACATCCCTGCCAGGAAATGTGCTGCTGTGCATTAGTTTAAAAAGTGAGGCCCTGTTAGCACCCAAAACAAAGCAGATTGAAAACCCAAAAGCATATCCAGATGGGGATTCTTAATTCCATTTCGCCTAAGAATCAAAAGTTAACAGTTAGTAGCAATGTTGCATTGCCGTGCCAGTGTCGATATTACATAGTTTGGCTCGACACTGGGACGATAAGGCTGGAGAGCGACGCCATGCCACGAAAGTTGCGCATGGAGCACCGAAGGTTAGAGGTCGGAGGCCGGTCAACTGACTGAGATTCGGAATGAATTACCTTTGGTTACGATTGTTGTCGTGATAAAAAGCGGAGAAATTTACGGTTTGGGCCTTCCCTCAAAGCCATCTTCAAATTTCCAAAAATCGCGTCTTGACTTTGCCGGCGGCCCGCCGACCACCATGGAATGTGCCCGGTCTGCGTCCAGATTTTTATGCCCAATGGCGCGCGCAAAATGAATCGCGCCTTCTTTTGCGCGAACGCGGCGGACCCCATCCACCCGAACGCCTCTTGCAATCGGTCTGGCATCATCAGCGGCTGCAGCGCGATCGATTGTTGACGCTGGATGGCCGGCCGGTGCGCGTGCTCCATCCGGGCTTTTGGAATCATGAGGCCGGCCCGGATTTTCGCGGCGCGGTCGTGCAGATCGGGCAGGAGGAGGCGCGCTCGGGGGATATTGAAATCGATTTGGCGCGGCGGAATTGGCAGGCGCATCATCACCAGGGCAATCCGGCTTTTGCCAATGTCATTTTGCATGTGGTTTGGAGCGACGGGCCGGGAGCGTCCCACCCGCTGCCGACGCTGGCCCTGGAAAAGTTTCTCGATACGGCATTAAATGAAATGCAAAGCTGGGCGGGCAGCGCCGCCGCCGCCATCTGGCCCGAGGCCTTGCGGGGCGCTTGTTCCGCGCCGCTGGGGCGGTTGACACCGGAACAATCGGGCGGCCTTTTGCAGCAGGCCGCCCTCGTTCGTTTTCAGCGCAAAGGGCTGGAATTGGAAATCCGCGCGCGCCAGGCGGGCTGGGAGCAGGCGCTTTGGGAAGGGCTTTTTCGCGCGCTCGGTTACAAGCAAAACGTCTGGCCCATGCAGCGCGTGGCGGAGTTGCTGCCGCGCCTGGGCGAAGCCGTCCGTTCCCCGCTGGAGTGGCAGGCGCGATTATTCGGCGTGAGCGGTTTTCTGGGAGCGGCCCACGAAAAGAGCCGCGATCATGAGTATCTCCAAAACTTGTGGGACCACTGGTGGCGCGATCGCGAAAGATTTCAGGAAGTCGTCCTCCCCAAAACTCTCTGGCGCCTGAGCGGCCTGCGGCCGGCCAACCAACCGCAACGCCGCCTCGCCTTGGCCGCCCACTGGCTCGCTTCGAAGAATTTTCCGGGCACGCTTGAGAACTGGTTTACGAAAGAGGCGGCGGACATCTTTTTGCCGCAGTCGCTGCTGTCCTGCCTGCAACCGCCACAGGATGAATTCTGGTCCCGGCACTGGAGTTTCCAGTCGCCGCGTCTGGCCAAACCGCAGCCATTGCTCGGCGAAGCGCGCGCCACTGATTTGGCCATCAACGTTATCCTCCCCTGGTTTTGGATTCGAGCGCGGGCCGGCCGGAACGAGCGCCTCACCCGATTGGCCGAGGAGCGCTTTTTTGCATGGCCGGCGGCGCAAGACAACAGCCTTCTGCGCCTGGCGCGCCAACGATTGCTGGGCCGCCAACCGGCGGGAGGCGCCCAGTCCGCCGCGAGCCAGCAGGGGCTTCTGCAAATCGTGCGCGATTTCTGCGATCATTCCAACGCGGTCTGCGCGGATTGTTCGTTCCCGGATGTGGTGCGCCATTTGTTGGAGGAAAAAACCGAAATTTAAGCGGCCATGCCTCCTTTAACAGAGCCGGGTCCGGAATTTTCATCCTCACGCCTGCGAGCATGGGAGTGGGGTTTGCTCCTGGTCATCGCCACCTTTCTGGCTTACCAACCGGCTTGGAATGGCAAACCAATCTGGGACGACGACGCGCACATCACACCTCTGGAACGGCGTTCTTTAAACGGACTCTTTCGCATCTGGTTCCAGCCGGGCGAGACGCAACAATACTATCCGGTGGTTCATAGCACGTTCTGGGTGGAATACAAACTCTGGGGCGATTCGACCCTGGGATATCATCTGGTCAATATTCTGCTTCACTGCACGGCGGCGTTGTTATTGCTGAGAATCCTGCAAACGCTGCAAATTCCTGCGGCTGGTTTGGCCGCGGCCATCTTCGCCTTGCACCCGATCCAGGTGGAATCAGTGGCGTGGATTACGGAATTGAAAAACACGCTTTCGGCAGTGTGCTATTTCGGGTCAGCATTATTCTATTTGCGATTTGATCGGACTCGGAGCAAATCGGCGTATGCGTGGGCCGTGATTCTTTTCATGGTGGGCTTGATGGCAAAAAGCGTCATCGCAACCTTGCCGGTGGCCTTGCTGATAGTTTTCTGGTGGCAACGGAGAAAATTGTCCTGGAAACAAGACATTCTGCCATCGGCTCCGTTCTTCGCCACGGGCCTCGCATCAGGTGTTTTCACCGCATGGATGGAGCGGCACTTTCTCAATGCCCGAGGATCGGCGTTCAATTTTTCCATCATCGAGCGATTTCTCATCGCGGGCCGCGATATTTGGTTTTATTTGGGCAAGCTTTTCTGGCCGGCGGATTTGATTTTTTCCTACCCTCGCTGGAAAATCAGCCAGACTGCGGGATGGCAATACGTATTTCCGGCGGCGGTGGCGGTGCTGCTGGGCGGGCTATGGGTTCTGAGGCGGCGGACGCGCGGGCCTCTGGCGGCGCTGCTCTTCTTTATGGCGACGCTCTTCCCGGCGCTGGGTTTTGTGAACGTGGTGCCTTTCAGGTTTTCGTTTGTGGCGGATCATTTTCAGTATCTGGCCTGCATCGGCCCCATTGTGGCGGCGAGCGTTGGAATCCATGCGCTCTTCAGCAGGCTTAGAGAACGCAGGCTGGTTTTGGAAAGGGCATTTTGCGCGATGTTGCTGGCGGTTCTAGGCGGGTTGACATGGTGGCAAAGCCACCTCTACACCGATATCGAAACACTCTGGCGGGCGACGATTGAGCGAAATCCCGACTGCTGGCTCGCCTTGAACGACCTGGGCGCTGTTCTTTATGAAAAAGGCGAGGTGAATAAAGCGATCAATTTGTTCCGAAGCTCGCTCGCAATCCAGCCGGACGATGCGGAAGCCCAGAATAATCTTGGCGCTGCTTTTGCCAAAGAGGGACACGTGGATGAGGCCACGGTATGCTTTCAAAAAGCCGTGGCCCTCCGGCCCGACTTTGCCGAGGCCCATCGCAATCTGGGCGATAGCCTCCTTCGAAAAGGGCAGGTGGACGAGGCCATCCTTCAATTCCAAAAAGCCGTAGCCATCCGGCCTGACCTTGCCAAACCCCATCGTAATCTTGCCGATGCCCTCCTGCAAAAGGGCAAGGTGGACGAGGCCATCCTTCAATTCCAGGAAGCGCTTGAAATGGATCCCGACGAGGACAAAACGCATTATGATCTCGGCATCGCCCTGCTCCAAAAAGGACAAATGGACGATGCCCTGCTTGAGTTCCAAAAAGAGGCCGCCCTCCGGCCAAACTTTGCCGAAGCCCAAAACAATCTTGGCTACTGTCTCCTCCAGAAAGGAAGCGTGGATGAAGCGGTCGCGCACTTGCGGAAGGCGCTGGAAATTCAGCCCGATTATGCGCAGGCTCATTACAATCTGGGCAACGCCCTCCTTCAAAAAGGGCAAGTGGACGAAGCCATTGTTCAATTCCAAAGAATGCTGGCCCTACAACCTGACATTGCCGCGGCCCACAATAGTCTGGGCAAGGCCCTCCTCGAAAAGAGGCGCGTGGACGAAGCGATCCTTGAGTTTAAAAAGGCGCTGGCCCTCCAGCCCGGTTCCGTGGATGCTCGAAGAAACCTTGCCGGAATTGCCTGGCGCCTGGCGACCTCGACCAACGTCGCCTTGCGCAATGGAACCAAAGCAATGGAGTTGGCCCGGCAAACAGACCAGATCACTCGCGGCACCGATCCAACGATGGCTGCAATATTGGCGGCCGCCTGCGCGGAAGGAGGGAAATTTGACCAAGCGATTGCGGCCGGACGCCGCGCCTTGCAGTTGGCCACGCGGCAAAACAACGCCACAATGGTTGCGACGATTCAAGCGCAATTAAGTTGCTATGAGCGCGGTTCCCCGTTCCGCGAATAGAGAAACAAACTTTATTCCTCGTTCGTGGAATCGGAATCGTCTGCGCCGTTGCCGTTGGCGCTGGGGTCCTTCCCGTTTTCTTCGCCGTCCTGCAATTTGTCATGGGCATTGGAACCGTTGGGGCCGCCCGCTTCGCGCTCGGCCGCCAATTCCGCATCGCGCTCGGCCTGGCGCGGATTCTTCGCCCGCTTGGCCCGGGGCAATGGACTGAGCATTACATTGATTCCCTTGCCAATTAACTTAGCCGGGGCATCGGGATGGCCAAATTGGGTCAGGCTCGCGATAAATTTTTCCACCTGCTGAAAACCAAACTCCTTGTGGGCCATTTCACGGCCGCGGAAACGCAGGGTGATTTTTACCTTCATGTCTTCGCACAGAAAATTGATGGCATGTTGAAGTTTCACGCCGAAATCGTGGGGGTCGATATTCGGACTGAGCTGCACTTCCTTCACTTTGTTGGCGTGCTGATGTTTGCGCGCTTCCTTTTCCTGTTTCGCCTGTTCGTAGCGGTATTTGCCAAAATCCACCAGACGACATACCGGCGGGGTTGCGTTCGGCGCAATTTCCACCAAGTCCACCCCTTGATTTCGCGCCAGATTGATGGCTTCGCCCAAGGGTAGAACGCCCAATTGTTTTTTGTCCGTGTCGATGACGCGAACCTCGCGGGCACGGATTTTACCGTTGACACGCGTGAATGAGACAGGCGAGGAAAAAGTACGGGGAGAGAAAGGGCGGCTCAAGAGGCCCCCACGGGTTGGAACATGTTCATGTATGCTTCAAAATAACTTTCTCGCGAACGGGCAAAGCCCGACCATATACCGTCTAATAAACCAAGTTTCAGCCCAAATGCAAGTCAAATATTGATTTAACAGTATTCAGGACGTTTAGAACCGGGTCAAAATTTCAAATTCTTTGACCCGTTTCGCAATCGCCGCCCGCGTGACCCGCGTCAAGGCCGTCAACCCGAATCCTTCGCAACAATATGATGCCAAAACACTTCCGTATAAAATGGCCCGCCGAAGATTGGCCTCTACCGAGCCGTCGGCCGTGGATAAATACCCCATCATGCCCCCGACAAAACAGTCGCCCGCCCCGGTCGGGTCCACCACATGATCCAGGGGAAATGCGGGGGCGACGAACAGTTTATTCCGCGCCGAAAGAATGGCGCCGTGTTCCCCCTTTTTGATGATGACGTATTTGGGGCCCATCCGGTGGATCTTTTTCGCGGCGCGAATCAGGTTATGTTCCTGTGTCAACTGTTGCGCCTCGCTTTCGTTCAGGACAAAACCATCCACCCGCTTCAGCAATTTCAATAAATCCGGCAACGCGATGTTCAGCCACAAATCCATCGTATCGGCCACGACAAACTTTGGCCGCCGCATCTGGTTCAACACGTGGTGCTGCAAGGCCGGCGCAATATTGGCCAGCAAAACAAACGCGCTATTCTGGTAAGACACCGGCAAATGCGGCGTAAACGTCTCAAACACCCCCAACTCTGTTTCCAGAGTCCGCCGGTTGTTCATGTTGGTTTCATATTCGCCCGACCAATGGAACGTCCTTCCCGCGACGATCTGCAATCCTTCCAGATCGATTTTATGTTTTCGGTAAAGCGCCAGGCAGGGCTTGGGAAAATCATCTCCCACCACCCCGACCATTTTCACCGGCGCAAAAAAACTGGCCGCAACCGACGCATAACTGGCCGATCCCCCCAGCAGGCGCGGATGCTGTCCGTGCGGGGTGCTAATCGAATCAAGGGCCGTGGAACCGACAATCAAGACACTCATTTTAGAAGGTTTTTAAAGTGAAGTAATTTGGGTTGCAGCGCCGTTCATTGGCGCGTTTCAAGGCTTGAGAACCAGTGTGCGTCCCTCACGAAAATCCTGCTCGCCGCGTTCGATTTTGGCCTTGAATTCGTCAGTGAACTCCAGTTGGTCTTCGAGCAGGTTCTCCAGCCAGTCACGCAGTTCCTCCTGCTTTTCCAGCGGAAGCATTCGGATAGCCGTTTCGACTTGTTCAAGAGTTTTCATTTCTGGCTGATATTATACCCCGTGCGCTCGTTTCCGTAAAGTCGATTTGCCAATCGCGTCTGGCCGGCAAAATAGGGTCACACAAGTCAACCGAGAACAAAAATGAAAACGCCAAACAAATAGACAACGCTGGCGAATATCAGCAACCTTCTGAACCACTGCGGCGGTAAAGGTTGCTGAGCTGCATGCCATCGCAGCCACGCCCAAAAAGCTAAGGCGCTCCATCCTACAAAGAAAATACCCGCAACTATCATCATCCAAAAACGAAAAATCTCAGCGTGTGGCTGTGGAATTAGGGTTATGGCTGACACGCCAAAAATGGCTAGCAGACTCATAAGCACACAAACCAGTAACATGATGAATAGCATCCTCATGTTGCGTCTCTAGCGTTTGTGCTGCAGGAGCCAGTCGTAGATCTCCGGGTTGTTGTAGGTTCGCTCCCAGGAGTTGTGGGTGGCGTCGGGATAGATCGTGACTTTTGCCTCGGTCACGCCCAGTCGCTTCAGGGCGGCAATCATCCGCTCTGATTCATTGGGATCCACCACCGTGTCTTTCGCGCCGTGAAAGGCCCAAAAGGCCACGCTCTTGAGCGCGGCGACATTTTCGCGCGAGGTGTAGCCGATGCGCGCCAAAACAATCGGCAGGTCACTGCCGCCGCCCGCAATGGGTATGACCGCGGCAAATCTCTCCGGCATGGCCAGCGCCAGGTCCCAGACGCCAAAACCACCCATGCTCAACCCCGTCAAATACACCCGATTGGTGTCAATTCTATATTCCGTGACCGCTTCATCGATCAGGCCGGACAGAACTTCGGCGGACCAGACCTGGTTGGACGGACAGAGCGGCGTTATCACAATAAATGGAAAATCCGGGTGGGCGGTGATGTATTTGGATGGGCCGTGAATATCCGTCCGCCAGACATTCGTGCCGCGTTCGCCGACGCCGTGCAGAAAAAGTATCAGCGGCCAGCGTTCCGCCTGCCGCGCAGAGTAATCCTTCGGCAAAAACAACAAGTATTGGCAGGCCGGGGGTGTTTTTACTTTTGGCTGAAAGACGTGCGGAGTAAGAAGTTGGTCCTGCGGTTTGTTCTGGGCGCGGCCCATTGCCAGGAACGACAGGAAAGCTACGGCGAGCAGGAGGCGTTGATGGCGGTTAGGCATGTTTCGTTGAGCGCGCGGCCTTTTCCGCGCACTTATCGGAAAGCATTTTCACTGCTTTCCTTATTCTTTCCTTTCTTGTCTCCGGCCGTTTTGCCTCGGTAATCCACTTCAGGTATTCTCGCCGGTGTGGCGGTGCGTAAGCGGAAAAAAATTCAGCTAGTCCGCTTTCTTTCAGGGCATCGGAAAAATCCTTTGGCGCGCCGGTCATATGCTCTTTTAACTCACATCAACTTCACCTTGGGCAAATCCTGCAAGTCGATCAAACCGACCGGCTCGCGGCGGGCATTAATGACGATCAGGTCATCGATGTTGCGTTGGTTGAATATCTTCAACGCCTCCACGGCCAGCGCGTCGTCGCGAATGCAAATGGGATTCGGCGTCATCACACCGGCCAACGATTTGGCCAGCACATCGCCGTCGTCGGACATGTGGCGGCGCAGGTCGCCGTCGGTAAAGACGCCGGCCAGTTTGCCGCGCCGGTTAATGACGCTGACGCTGCCGGATTTGGCGCGAGTCATGACGAGCAACGCTTCCTTGACCGTCACATTTTCGCCAGCCACGGCGTTGCGCGCCCCGGTGCGCATGATGTCGGACACCTTGAGGAGCAGCGCGCGCCCGATGGCGCCGGACGGATGATGCCGGGCATAATCCTTTTCCTTGAACCCGCGCGCCTCCAAAACACTCATGGCCAGGGCGTCGCCCATCACCATCATCGCGGTGGTGCTGGAGGTCGGGGCCATGTTCCAAGGGCACGCTTCCTTGGGCACCCGCACGTTCAGAACGACATCGCTATAGCGGGCCAGGGCGGATTTGACCGCGCCGGTGATGCAAATTATTTTGACAGAGAATCGTTTGAGCGCCGGAACCAAATTGAGCAATTCCTCCGATTCGCCCGAGTAACTCAGCGCGAGGATCACATCGCCGTCATTGACAATTCCCAAGTCGCCATGCAAGGCATCGACGCCGTGCAGGAACACGCTGGTCGAGCCGGTGCTGGTCAGGGTGGCGGCGATTTTCTGGCCGACATTGCCCGATTTGCCAATGCCGACGACCACGATCTTGCCGCGTTGCCCCAGTGCCTCGACGATCACGTTGACCGCCGCCTCGAATTTTTCGTCGAGCTGTTGCCGGACGGCTTTCAACGCCGCCCATTCGATATCGAACACTTGGCGCGCTCTCCTCAGATGATCCATGGAGGGCAGAGTGCCGGAAGGTGAACTGGTTTTCAACCTAGACTTCTGCATGCAACGGATTAACCTACGACCGGAAGGGAAGCCGCGTATGAAATTAATCTTATACGTCATGATGGTATTCAGTTTTTTGGGCGCCGACCGGATTGTTTTTGCCCAAGACGGCAGCGCCAGTGAAAAACTGGCCGGTTCCTACAATGCTTTTGGCTTGAAGTTGCTCGCGCAGACCCGCCAAAACTTTCCCGGAAAGAATGTGTTTCTCAGCCCCGTTGGACTCGCCTTTGCCCTGGACATGGCGGCCAATGGGGCGCAAGGCGAAACAATGCGGCAAATAATGGCTACATTGGAGCTGACAAACGTCCTGTCGGCGGATGTGGAAAACAAGGCGCTGTTCGAACATTTGTTGAAGGCGGATCCGAAGGTTATGTTGGAAATTGCCAACAGCTTGTGGACGGCCGAGGACGCCAAAATCAAAGCCCCGTTTCTGGACGCCGCCCGCTACGTTTATCAGGCGGAAGTTTCCAGTGTGAATTTTAACAATCCGGCGACGGCGAAAATTATCAATGACTGGTGCAGCGAGCACACCCACGGCAAAATTCCGAAAATGGTCGAGCCGCCGCTGGAGGAAAATCGACTGATCATTTTGGACGCAATTTATTTTAAGGGCGATTGGACGACACCGTTCGACAAACAATTGACGCGCGATTTGCCCTTTACCCTGGCCAACGGCCAGAAGGTTAATCATCCGCGCATGAGCCGGACCGGGGAGTTTCAGTATTCCGAGAACGATGAATTTCAGGCCGTTTGTCTTCCTTATGCGGGCCACGCTTTCAGCATGTATGTGTTTCTGCCTAAAAAAAGCGTGGCCGATTTTCTGCAAAATCTGACCGCGGAGAACCTGCGGCAAGAGATTACTCAGCTCCACTCGCAAAAAGGCACGGTGGAATTGCCGCGCTTCAAATTGGAAAACGAATACAACCTGAAACCGGTGCTGGCGACGATGGGGATGCCCGCGGCCTTCACCCGCCAGGCAAATTTCAGCGGCATATCGGATGAGCGATTGTACATCGGTTGGATCAAACAAAAAACCTACGTGGAAGTAGATGAGGCAGGGACGGAAGCCGCCGCAGTCACCGGCATCGGGTTTCGCGCGATGGCGGTCCGGCGGGAAGAGCCGCCCTTCCAGATGGTGATCGACCGGCCATTTTTTCTGATGATCCGGGACAAACAAAGCGGGGCCATTCTTTTTCTGGGCGCGATTCTCGATCCGCGGTCATGAGCCACCCCCTGCGCATCGGCCCGTCCCCGATTCATGGCCGGGGAGTTTTCGCGCAAACAGCCCTGCGCCGGGGCCGGCGCGTCATCGAATATCTCGGCGAGAAAATCACCAAGGCGGAATCCGCCCGGCGTTGCGAACAACAGAATTGGTGCATATTCTCGCTGGACGCCGCCTGCGACCTGGATGGGAATTTCCCGTGGAATCCCGCGCGGTTTGTCAATCATAGCTGCGCGCCCAATTGCGAGGCGGAATGCGAGGGCGGGCGGATTTGGATCACGGCCTTGCGCGACATCCCGCCCGGCGAGGAAATCACTTTCAATTACGGCTATGATTGGGAGGCCCACCGGGACCATCCTTGTCGTTGCGGCGCGGCGGAGTGCCTGGGCTTTATTGTGGCGGAGGAATTTTTTGGGCAGTTGCGGCGCCGAAAAATTTACGAATCTCCTCCGCCGGGTGGCGGGCAATCAACTGCGCCGGCCATTCATCGTACCAATCCCGGGGCAGGCGGCTGACATACGGTTCCTGGAGAAATCTCTGGCAGAGCAGCGCGATGACGCCGCGGTCTGTTTCGTTGCGAATCAAGCGCCCCGCCGCCTGGATGACGCGCGTCATGCCCGGTTGGAGATAGGCATATTCAAACCCGGCCTGTTCGGTTTCCTCAAAATAGCGGCGCAACAATTCGCGTTCGAAGGAAACCTGGGGCAACGCGGGCGAAATGATGTAAACGCCTGTCAACAACTCGCCCGGATAATCGATGCCCTCGGCGTACATTCCGCCCAAAACGGCCAGCAACAAAATTCCGCCGGGCGGCGGCGCGGCCAGCGCGTTTAAGATTTCGTGCCGTTCGGACTCGGCGATGTTCGGACGCTGCACCAGCAGTCGGGCGCGAATCGGCGGCAATTTTTCGGCAACTTTTTCGAGAAATTTGTAGCTCGGAAACAAAACCAATCCGTTGCCGTTGCGGGCGTCGGACATCTGCGCCACCAGTTGCGCGATCGCGCCATAATTTTTTTCCCGCGCCGCAAATGTTGTCCGAACCTGGGGCAGAATCATCACTTTGCGATGTTCCCGTGGGAACGGCGGCGGCAGGGTGATCGAACGAGTGCGCTCCTTTTCGAGGCCCAACATGCGCCGCGTCATTTCCACGGGTGAAAGCGTGGCCGAGAATAAAACTGTCGAGGATGCCGCGCGAAAAACCGGGGCCAGCGCCCGCGCCGGGTCGAGGCACACGATGGCCAGACGCAAAGACGCCCGCCGCCTTTCCACCACGCAGGCAAAACCGGGCCCGAACAGGTTCAAAATCGCGATAAACCGCTGCCAGGCGAAATGCAGGTCAAGAATCGGATCCTCCGGCGTTGCGAGTTTCATTTCCCGTTTCCACGAAAGGTAACGGATGAATTTCGGCCCCCATTCCTTCCATAAATCCCGCAACGCATTCGCCGGCGGGTCAACCTCGGCGATGGCTTTCCCCTCGACCAGCGCCTCCGCCCTCTCGCGCAAAAGCGCGCCCAGGCTGGCGACGGTTTCGGAGATGGCCTCGAACAATTCCCCCGGCTGCAGAAGGAGGCGTCCCTCGGCCGAACGCAACGTTTCCCCCAGCAACTCCGGCGAAAAAATCTGGCGGGCGCGGTCGGGCAAATTGTGCGCTTCGTCCACGAGCAAAATGGCGTTGCCCAATTCCTCGCGATCCAGGTGGCGCAAGGCAGCGCCCGGCTCGAAGACATAATTATAATCGGCCACGATGGCATCGGCTTTCCGGGCCAGTTCCAACTGTGTCTCAAAAGGGCAGACCTTTTCCCGCTTGGCTTCGGCAAAAACCGCATCGGGATCGAAATGCCAATGGGTCTCGCGCAGGTGTTCAAGAATTTTCGACCGTTCCATTTTCTCCGGGTAATCTTTTGCGTAAGGGCAAAAATCTTCGTGACAAATGACCCGGTCGTTGGCGCACATCTTCTCCTTGGCGCGAATTTGCAGGGTGCGAAAGGCGCCGTCCCGGTTCATGGCGCGCAGGGCGGACACCGCCATTTTTTGTTGCAGCGTCTTGGCGGTCAGGAAAACCACCTGCCGCCCGGTGGAAAGGCCATGGGCCAGGGCGGGGTGCAGGCTGGCCGCGGTTTTGCCCGAACCGGTCGGCGCCTCGGCCAGTAAATTGTCCCCGGCGTCCAGCGTTTCCCGGACGGCGTCAATCATTGTTTTCTGGCCGGGACGCGGGGCCTCGTGGGGAAATGGCAGGGACAAGGCCGCCGCGGCCTTTTGCTCGCGTGTTTTTTCCCCGGCCCGCCAAATGCCGAGCAAACGGCGGAGGCGCTGTTGCAATTCCCGTTCCAGGGCGGATTCATCATAGGCGACGGCAATGGGAGTTTCCCCGCCGCCGGCCAAATCCACATAAACCAGCGCGGCGGAAACAGGGGAGTTGCCCAATTGCCGCCACAAATGGCAATAGAACAAAACCTGGCGTTGATGGCGCTCGAAGGCCGCGCCGGAGCGGCGGCTTTCCTGCGTCGGGAAATAGGCGGACTTGAATTCCTCGATCAGCCAGCCGCCGTTGGCATCCGGCACGCAGCCGTCGAGCCGCCCGGTGACAAGGGCCGTCCAGTCCTCGACCGGTTGGCGAATCTGCAAATGGACTTCCCTGCGATAATCCGGTTGGGATGCGCAACGGTCTTTCAAGACGCGGGCGTGCAATTCCGCGCCCAGGCCAAGGCGATGCCATCCTTCGCCACGCTCGAATCCAATGCGGGAAAAGCCCTCCTCCTCTGACAATTCCCGGACCGAAACTTCAAATATTCTCGTTGCCGGATCAAATTTCAAACGGACCTAATTTAGCATGGAGTCCGCTGAAAAAGAACAGCCAACTTCTTGAACGCCGAGTTTTCCCTTATCGGCCCCAATATCTAATCACGATGTAATTGATCGCGCTTACCAACCAAACGTAGCCAATCGTCCTCTGGAAATACCACTTAACTCTATCCCCTCCTTCGTCGGCTGCGGGATTTGGAACCCGGCGTCTGCTCTGCCAAAGCCATATTAGAGCACATACGCCAAGGCTCACAACCACCCCAAATATCCCTGCGGCAGCCAACATATTTAGAAAATGCACTGCATTCATACGTCTTTTTCGCGCATACAAGCTTGCGCCGTGATGTTTAGAACGTTTCCAGGAAATGGAAACGAGAGGCGCACTCGGTTTCAGTCGGTTTGGTTCCAATAATCTTGCCTTGGATCGACCGTCTGGGCGCATTCTGGCTGATCCATTCCATTTCGAGCAGGGAGAGATATTGTCCGCCGCATCGGCAAGCAACATGGCCATCTGCCAGCGTCACGACATTGCAACGATCGCAGATGACAGTGTTTTCACATTGTCGACGCGCTCGCCGGGTCCAGCGCCAAATTGCGAGAATCACGGCAATCAAGGCCATGCCGATCAACGCCAAGGACAAATTCCCCAAGCTTTGCCCAAGGAAGTCGTGCGCGTTTGCTGCCAAGCATGTCAGCCCCCCTAAAAGCAAAGTGGCCAAACAAAGACGCCGCATAAAGCAGGCGCGATTTTCCCTCCTTATCCTCGCTGGCCATTTTCGGATCCACATAAAAGTCATTTCCGGGAAGGTCTGTTGATTCTCTTCGTTTTCCCCGCGTGCCCGGACGTGCCTTCCATTGCCGCGGCATATCAGCTAAGGCCATGCCATTCTCTGGCCAGTCCGAAGAACTTTGATTTAGAGAGATTTACAGAAAGCAGAACGCCGCTTTGCGATTCAAGAATGCGCAATTTGCAGATGGGACGGACGCGCGACTTGCATTGTGCATCGGATGAGACAATGCATAAGGGGCGTTCAATCGCTCATTCTTTCCACTCGACATTTTTTGGCGCGGCGCGAAAATTAAGGACGTGTCTGGATCAGTTTTTAAGCATCAACACCGCGTCATCTATGGAGAATGCACAGTGGGCGATCATGTCTATTACTCCCGTTATCTGGACATGTTGGAAGGGACGCGCGGAGAATTTTTCCGGCATCTGGGCTGCCCATTGCTCCCCATGCAGGAGGCGGGGACGGCTTTTCCGGTCATCGGTTTGCAGATTTCCTACAAAGGCGCGGCGCGCTACGACGACTTGCTCACGATTGAAATTTGCGTCAACGAATTGGGCGGCATCCGGCTTAATATCGGCTTTCGCATTCTGAACGCGGGCGGCGCTTTGCTGGCCGAAGGGGAAACGCGTCATGTCTGCGTCAGCACCGATGAGAAACCCCGGCGTCTCCCCAAGGAATTAGTCGAAAAACTCCAGCCATTTTTGCACGCCCCAGCCCATGTCGCGTAAACACTTTGCCATTCTATTTTTGATGATGAGCACGCTTACCCATGCTTCGAGAGCGGTTGTCCAATCGGATCCGGCGAACCAATGCCGGTTCATTGGAATCAGGAAGTTCACCGGCTTCACCGCCGCGCCGTCCACCAACGCCGATACCACAGTGCTTCTCTCCAAAGTGATCAGGGCGCCGAAGGCGGCACGGCGCGGGGCCCCGCATGGAGCGATGCTGCTTGCCTCGACGACCCGAAGGCCGTTGGATTGGAATCAACTGATTGTTTCCTGGGATGCCGATGCACCGCCGAAGACTTGGATGAAAGTCGAGGCGCGGGCCATTTATCCCGACCACGAAACCAAATTTTATACGATGGGCATCTGGTCCAAAGATTCCGAACAACATCCGCGTGGCAGCGTCAGCCGGCAACGCGACAAAGATGGAACAGTCAACCAGGATACCCTGGTCCTAAGCCGCCCCGGCGCGGACCTGCAATTGAGGGTCACCCTGGGCGGCCCCAGCGAGGCCGTCCGCCCGAAATTGAGATTTCTGGGGCTTTCGTTTCTTGACAGTGACGCCCAACCCGCGCTGCTGCCGCCCAACCGCGCCGCTTGGGGAAAAATCATTGCCACACCCGAGCTCTCGCAGCTTTCCTACCCGCAGGAAGAAGGCTGGTGCAGCGCGACTTCGACCACCATGGTGTTGAGACGATGGGGCGGATTGCTGCATCGGCCCGAAATGGAATCAGATGTGCCGGAGGTGGCGGCGAATGTTTACGACCACGTCATGGAGGGAACGGGCAACTGGCCCTTCAACACCGCGTATGCCGGCAGCTTTCCCGGCATGCGCGCTTACGTGGCGCGTTTCAGCGATATTTCAGAATTGGAAGACTGGATCGTCGCCGGCATCCCGGTGATCATTTCGGCCCGCTGGGATATGATGCTACCCGGACGCCCTTTCGACGACGCCGGACATCTGACCGTATGCATCGGCTTCACGAAAACTGGCGATCTGGTCATCAACGATCCGGCCACCAACTTCAAAAAAGGCCAGAAGGTGCGCCATATCTACACTCGCCAGAACGTCATCAAGGCGTGGCAAACCTCGCGCAACACCGTGTATTTGATATATCCGGAAGGAGCGAAAATCCCCCCCGACCGCTTCGGACACTGGGACAAACCCTGAGATCTGTTTTCGTAAATGCCTTAGCAAAAACATGATTTATTTCTAGCCGCTGGCCTGCGCATGGCCTAAGTTATGCTAGTATTCCAATTTATGCGATCTGCGGTATTTATAGAAAGAGACGGCATATTAAATATGGATCGGGTGGAAAGAGACCAGCCGATGCCGCCGCTATTCTTGGAACAGATGGAGCCGAAAACCGAGGCGATCGAACCATTGCGTCAGCTCAAGGCGGCGGGTTTCCTCCTCATCGCCACGACCAACCAGCCGGGTTTGTCGCACGGCTCGTTGTCCCGCCGTGAATTGGATCGAATTCATTCCGTATTGCGCCAGATGTTTTGCCTGGACGATATTTTTATATGTCCGCACGACGCCAACGATTGCTGCCCATGCCGTAAACCCAAACCGGGCCTGCTCATCGAAGCGGCTTTTAAATGGCATGTGAACCGGGAGCGCTCGTTTGTCATCAGCAATAAATGGCAGGATGCCGAAGCGGCGCATAATGCCGGCTGCACTTCGCTGTTGATAGCGTCGCCTTGGATTGGGAAAGGGCATCGCGATATCGTCCTGCCCAAACTGGCGGATGTGCCCGGGAAAATTGCGCAGCTTCAATCGCCTGCGCGCAGGGGGAGCGTCACGGCCAGCCACACCTTACTGCCGGGCTGATTCAGGCGCGGGCGCGGGCTGGGGAAAGTCGTTATCGGAGAAACGGCGCGCGCCGCCCATCACAAAAATCTGTCCATTCTGATTGACACGCAACTCGGGGCGCGTGCCGGCGTACGTGTAAGTTTGATGAGCCACCCACTGGCCTTCCGGACCAATCACAGCATAGTTGAAAGACCGCGCTCCGGTCTGATGCAGGACATGCAAATTGTTGTAGCGGTCGATCTGCGCTTCCGGATCGCTGAACGACGTCATGCCGGCGAGGGGGAAGGTGCGCAACGTTTTGCCCATGCTGTCGTTCAGTCGGAAATAGAGTTTTAGTTCCTTTAGATCACTGACCTTCAACAAACTGAAAGTGCGGATTTCCGGGGTGGTATTGGTCGCGCCAGGCGGTAACGGCACGCCGAATTGCAAGTTGCCCAAATTGGGCAAAGGCACGCCATTGGCTACGGTGAACGAAACGGACTTGCAGTTCACTTCCTGCTGCCATTGGGGAATGCGAATCTTCGCCGTGATGCGATAGCGGCCCTGCTGGCGAAAACTAAAATAAGGCGTCGGATTCAAGGCCTTTGTCCCCACCTGACCCGAAAGCAGGGAAAACGCGCCCTGGATGGGCATCTCCCCCAATTGAGCGCAAGGCAAATTATTTTCGGCCGTGATGGACATGATAATCCAAGCGTTGTCCGTTCCCAAAGTGATGGGCTGGCCGGAGCGATTCATGATGCGAAGTTTTAACTGGAGATCTTCGCCAGGAAGGTATTGGTCTTGATCCAGTTTCAATTCCGCCGTCACACTGTTCAATTGCGCCTGGGAGGCCGAAGCAGCCAGCAAAGCCACGGTGGCCAGTAAACCAATCTTTTTCATGCGTCTACAGTGTAACCTGCGGAAAGATTAACTAGCAAGGCGAAACTCAGACGCTGGCCATGGCCAATAATCAATGGCGCTGGTCCCCCTTCGTTCAGCGGGTGAGCAGATGCGGGGACTAATCGGGAAGCGCGGCGCAAAAGTTTCCGCAAGCCGGATGAGTTGCCCCGACTTGTGAATTTCCTCGAACGGTTCGATGGCGAGTAAAAACGGAGCGCCTTAATGACTCTGCCGCTTGCTTCTTGATGACGAGTCGCCGCACAATGTTCCCATGAATTGCTTAAATTGTTTTTCAAGCTTTTTGTTGGTCGTTGGAGTAGTAGTCAGTGGCGTGATTCGGTCCGCATCCGCTGCCGAGCCATACAAAATCATTAATTCTTCCCAGACCATGGGCACCGGGGGCATTGATTACGTTTATGCGGACAACGATGGCCGCCGCCTTTATGTCCCGCGGGGCAATCAGATCCTGGTCTTCGATCTCGACACGCTCAAATCCGTCGGTGCCATCACGAATAGCGGCGGGCACGGCGTGGCAGTGGATCCCAAGACGCATCATGGTTTCAGCAGCAGAAATCCCCTCACGATGTTTGACTCGGCAACTCTGGAGACAATCAAGACCATTCCGGTGGATGGCCGCCCGGACGGCATTCTCTTTGAACCCGCCACTGAACGGGTCTATGTCCTCAGCCATTCAGCGCCGAATGTCACGGTGATTGATCCCAAAGACGGCTCCAGCGCGGGCACCATTGATCTCGGCGGCGCGCCCGAGCAAGCCGCCAGCGACGAAAAGGGCCACGTGTATATTGACCTTGAAGACCAGGACCAAATCGCCGTGGTGGACGCCAACACCCTCAAGGTAACCGCGCACTACTCGCTGGACGGCAAGGGCGGCGGGCCGGGCGGCTTGGGCCTGGACGCAAAAAATCACATCCTCTTTGCGATGTGCCATGACCCGGCGACGTGTGTCGTTATGGGCGCCGATGATGGAAAAATTCTGGCCACCCTGCCCATTGGCAAAGGCACGGACAGCGGCGGGTTCAATCCCAACACCATGGAAGCCTTCAGCTCGCAAGGCGACGGCACCCTGACAATCATTAAGGAAAACAGCCCAACCAGCTTTGAGGTGGAACAGACGGTGTCAACCAAGGCGCGCGCCAAAACTTGCACGCTCGACACCAAGAACAATCATATCGTTTTGATCACCGTTGAACCGGTGCCACCTCCGTCGGGCGCGACAGCGGCGGCGACAAATTCCGCAACTCCTCAGGCGGGCGGCCGGCGGCGCGGCGGGCGCGGCGGCCCGGGCTTCCTTGATATTCTGGTGGTTGGGCGCTAAACCGAGCTTCACAGTCCACGGAAGACGGCAACTTCGGCGGACCACGGCTCCATTCTCACATGGACGTTCAATTCTCCGCCCCCCACCGTTCCCTGGCTCGTTTCATCATAATGCCGGTTCGCATCGACCCCGATTTGATCGAGAGCAATGGTTCCGCCGATGATGCGCGGCTGGTCCGATAAATTGAAGAGGTTGACCACAAACGCATTTTCTTTTGTCAGCACGTGCAGGTGCACTTCCTCGTTGATGCCGAAGAATTCGCCGCGTTTGTAAAATTCTTCCAATTCGTGGTAGCGCTTCATGGCTTGCTTCTGCGCCTCGACCACCGCTGCGTCGGGGTTGGTGCCGCCAATGCCCAGATGACGGCAGGTTGAGGCATACCACCACAACTCCACGCAATTCTGGTTGTCCTTGCGCAGGTCAATATGCAGATAGAGCGGCACGTTGCAGCCGAGATTGTAATAATATAACGACCGCGCCCGGCCTGCCTTCAAATCCGCCATGGGATCCCACATCAACTCAAAACCCCAGTTCTCGTCGTAACTTCCCCGCAACCCATACTTGTAATAAACCGGCGTGATGCGCGCCGGATTGCCTCCGGCCACCGGATCATGCAGCTCGATTAAAACTTTCGGATATTTGGCATGGACGCGCCGCACTAGATCAAGGTTGGCGCGGATTTGATCCTCGAAGCGGTACGGGATGGGGTGGCCGTGCAGCGGATTCACACAGCCGCCGTTCCACCAATTGCCGTCAAACATAAGGAACACCGCGCCGTCCGCGCAATTCGCCAGCAAACGCTGCGCGGCCTCGTCGAGATATTGCCTGGAACCCAGACAGAGCAAAGGGCCGGACATCGCCGAATGGGGTTTGGGGCCGCGCCGGACGCTCTTGGCGAAATCAGCGGCCTCCTTTTCCGGGACGGGTTTCGCCTCATAGATTTCAATCTCATCCAGTCGCGGCATATCCGGGCCGCCCTTGAGAAGTTCGACGCGGACCCAGCGCGCCATTCTCGGCGCAAACGAGAAGGTCATTTCCGATTCCAACGCCGTCCCAGCGCTGTGCGCCACCCTCTGCCAGTACGGCGCGCCGGAGTTGGCGGCATAATTAGTGGCGACAAGAATCTGTATCTCCGTCGCAGCGCGATCGGTGTACTGTTGGGAATGGTCATTGCCGATGCGCACTTCGGCAATTTCATGGAGGCCGCCCAGATCGATTTCCGCCCAGGCGGGCATTTGACCGGCAATCCAACTGGCGCTGTTGCCGTACCAGCCATCGTTCAGATGGGCGATTTGATGGATCGGCCACGAGCCGTTCTCGAAGATTGACGAGGCGCTGGCTTTCGCCTCGGGCAACAACGCCACGTTGCGCCGGCCTTCTCGCACCGCCGGCACGAGCAGATTTTCATCGGTTTTCGCGGGAGCGATTCGCGCCGCTTCTTCTGGCCACGATTTCACCGCGCCAATGCCCCAGCTATTCGGGCTGGAAACCCATGTCGCCAGCGGGCAGTGCAGCGCGAGCTTCAACCCGTATTTCGACTGCATTTCCTCGACAAATTCGCGGCGCGGCCCAAGCCACTTTTCGCCCCAAAGGAACGTCCCGAAATCAGTGTCCCAGCCCGGATCGAGATAGAGCGCCTCGCAACTGTAATCCCGCCCTTTCTGCGCCTCTTTTTCCACAATCTCCTTGGTGTAACGATGCAAACGATCAGCCCAAGCCTCGGGCATGTCGTAAAGTTGCTCCCAATGCACCGGCGGATTGTAGTCCTTCGGAAAACGGCAACCCTTCTCATCGAGCATCGCGCGAAACGCATACATCGCATCGGTATAGCCGCCGCGCATGGATTGGTAGCGAACGACGCCCAGATCCACCGTTTGCCCCGGCGCAATGCGAGTCAAGGCAGCAGGCTCGCCGGAAATCATGCACGCGCCGCCGAATCGCAAAGCGGTCCCCTCCGGCGTTTTTTCAGTCGAGACAACACTAAAGAGCATGTTCTCCTGGTTGAAGACGAAGATGCCGAGCGTGGCGCTGCCGTGTGTCCAGGCCCACCCTTCCGAACGGCGATGTCGCGAGGGCGCTTGTGAATAATGCTGGTTCTCGTCTATCCGCGGTTCATAACCGGGCTGGGTGACGAGTTGTTGAATGGAGAAGTCGTTGGCGAAACCGTCCGGATCGCTGGCCCGGACGCGCAAAGGAACAGCCACCCAACGGTCGCCGGCCAGTTCCGGCAACACTTCCCCATCCTTGTCCGTGACGCGCCGCACAAACCCCGCCTCAAAATCGCTCAAGGCAATCAGGGCATCCGTGTGATTGCGCAGCAGGATTTGTTCTTCCAGGAACGTCCCATTGGTTGACAGTGCAAAACGATGCTCAACGTCCAACCCCGCCAGTTTGCCGCGAATGACCAGAACGCCGGCTGACCCGGTGATGTTCACATCTTGCAGGCCTCGGAACGTTTCCGAGTTCCTGCCTTCGGTTCTTCGGGCCGAATAAAAATACGGCCCATCGGCCAGGCGCAAGCCCAACAATTTATCCTGAAACCGCACCCGGACCTGATCCCCGTCCTGGCTGACTGCCAATTGATAGGCAGTGTTTGACAATTCCCGCGACTCGGCCGCCGGGGTCAACAGCCCGCAAAAAAGCTGCTGGCCAACAACCATCGCCATCCCAAAAAGCCGGAGTCTGTTTTGCATATTAAATCAGAGACGTCCGCATTGTCCGCTTTAGTATCCAAGGATATGCGCAGCAAGTATGCCGCAAATCAGCCACTGCTCATGGCGACGATACTGCGCGATAGAAATAAGCGCCGCCGAGGGGGTTCCTTATAACGATCTCGGTCGGTCCTGTTGGATTACTGATCGTTTCCACCGAATTCCAATCCACTAAGTTCGTCGAACTCTGGATGGTGTACGAAGAACCAGGATTGCCTCCCATCATTGTAAAACTAAATATGCCATCGGAGTTTATTTGGGGAGATTGCAGGGTCAGCTCAATTTGCGAGATGAACTGGACGGCGTCCACATACCATCTGTTCGACGACAATCCGCTGACATACGTAAAGGTGAGGGTGGGGTTGGTTATATTGGGGGTGATAGTGCCGATGGTGACCCAAGTATTGTTAGTCGCATCGCCCGGACCGCTGGCAAAAGCCGTGGTCATGCTGGGAAACGTTGTGCTCGCACCCGTGACGGCCGTTTGCACCACGATGTTGCCTGACTCTTGGTACTGGGTAGCGTTGATAAAACCCCAACTTACCGCCACCTGATAAGGCGTTTGTGGGATCAAGAAGGTGGGCGCCACTGTAAAGGAAGGCGTGGGGGACGGGGTCCCGGTAAAAATGCTGCTACCCGGCGAACTGCAACCGGGCGCGGTGCTTTTGGTGGCGGAAATGGTGCTGGAGAATCCAGTGAACGAAAAGGCGGGGTTGCTTGTTCCGCTGGTGCTGTTGCCAGAGCGGCTTTCCATGATGTTGGTGGTCGGGACAATGTCGACGCTTTCCACCCGCAACGTGCCATCCGTGGTCAAAGTGCTGGTATCCCAACCCAAACCATAGCTCGGTGCGGATGGACTAATGGCAGTAAAGGCGCCCGTATATTCGGCGGCGTTGAAGAACTTGAACGCATTCCCCGCCGTAAAAATTCCCGCTTGATTACTGACGACCAGGGTGCCGCCGTAGCTCACGCTCGTCAGGCCAACGATTTCATCGCATGTCCTCGCTGAAGTATTGACATTGACAACAAGCGAACTGCCCGCTTGCAAGGTCAGGTCATTGTCGATGGTTAGCGTGGCCGGCCCCGGGCCCGGGCCGGGTGAAAGTGTGCCCGCATTCACCGTGACCGGTCCGGTCAATGTGCCAGTTCCGCTGAGGGCTCCTCCGGCAACGGTCACCGGGCTTGATATTCTGCCATCGACCACCACCGTTCCGTTGCTGATGGTCGTGGTGCCTGTGCAACTGTTCGTGCCCGTCACAATCACCGTGCCCTGCCACAGGGTCAGGTTGCCGGCTCCGCTCATCGGGCCGTTGACGGTGAGCACACGATTTGGTGCGAGGGCCCAGTTCTGGGACGCGCCCAGCACCAACGCCGAATCGATGGTTGCATTGTAATAGGCCGACAACATGTCAATCCCCCCTGAATTGATGGTGAGAGAATTGCCGGAAATGCTAATCGGACCGGTCTCTTGCATGGCCAAGCTGTTCACGGTGGTGTTCTGCCCCAAAGTTGTGCTGAAATTGCCAATACTCGGGAACGAGAAAACCACGTCGCTGGCCGAAGTGGGAACCGTGTTTGACAACCAGTTGCCGCTGACGGTCCAACTGGCCGAACTGGCGCCGGTCCAATAAACCGTGGCCGCCACCGGGTTCAACAACACCGCGCTCATCGGCGGGACCGTGATGTTCAGTTGACCGTTTGTTGCGGAGAGCACCGACTGGACCCCGCCGGTCCAGGAACCATTCGGGTTGATGGCAGCGCCACCGATCGTGTAGCCATTGGTGCTGGCGAGATTCGGCCCGGTCAACTCTGTCATTTGTGCCGCGGTGACTATCGACCCCAGATTGATGGACACCTGGACAGAATCATTCGTTTCCTTATTGTTCAATACAGCGCAGGTCGCGCCGCTGGCCTGCCGCACGCCATAGGCAGTGAAATTAATGTTCGATCCAAGTGAGACGACGGCGGGCATGACCCGGCCCTGGGACAGAAGCGAGAACATCTTGAGTCCATAAAACACGGGGCGGGCCTGGATGACGTTTGTGCCGCTATCGAGGATAGGGGTGTATATGGCCGTATTACCACCGCCATGGAAATTGACCCCCTGGCAGCCGTTGATTGCAGAGGTGAACATGAAGTCCAGTGTCCATAGGGCAGTTCCGTAAGCATCGCTCACATTGGCAGACCCGCCACCGTAGTAGGAGTTGCATTCGTCCGTGCGATATCCCAGGGGCAGGCCGGCCGCAGTGGCAGCGGAGGCGATACTGCTCACCGTCCCAGGGAGGCTCGTATCCGGTTGCAGGAGAAGAGCCATGGTTGCGTCTGGTGATTCACCATTCCCGCGATAATAATGTTGCGTCACCATCGAAATGACCCCGGCCTCATTGCCGGCAAATGGAACCGTGTACCCCGCGGTATTGAAGGCGGACACCGGACCCGTGAGCGTCCAACCGTTGCCGCCGTTGGTGACGGCCCAGCCGGGAACCGTATTGGTGATCGCGGCAGCCAGCGCCTGCCATTGGGAGAGGAATTGGGCATAAGTATATGCGCTGGCGCGGATGCCATTGTTGGCATACTCATCGGGTTCATTGCCAATCTCGAAGCCGAGCAGGCTGGACCCCAGCGCATTGGCGGCATAGGCCGCCTCGGCGGCGCAATTCGCGGGCGTGTTTACGGACATATTGATGCCATAGATGACGTGCCAGTTAGTCGGCAAGGCCTTCATAAAAGCGGCGAAGGCATCGACTTGAGCGGGCGTGATCGCCGTCAGGTTCGACAAGCCGCCCCAACACGTCGTGTCAACACTGTCGGCGCCGACCCGCAAGACGGCCGGACCTATTTGGCTAAACATCTGAATCATTGAGATGTCGTTGGTGACAAACAAACTGCCGGTCAATTCTGACTTGTCGTAACTGAGGCCGCAGAACGCGGGGTTCAAAACCAGTCCCGCATTGGTCAAGGAGAAGCTGACTGTTGCCGGGACCACTGCCGCCACGGCGGTGGTCGTGGCGCAAAAGAAAAGCGCCATAGCAGCCAAAGCGGGGCAGACGTTGTTAATGATGTTTTCCCTGGCTTTTTTCACAACTATTACACGAATAGACGGGTGAACAGCACCCAAGTTTATTACACCTGGCCCGTCAATGCAAGAAAAGACGCGATGGGCCTTCCGCGATAAACTAAACGATAGCGATTCATAAGAGTGTAGTCGTATGAAATGCAAACTTTCGCGCGAGGGTTGGTGATGGCGGGAACGGAGCCGGCTGGATTGTTGCAATCTGCAACCGATTGGCATATTGCGCCCACCAAAATCGTCCCAATTGCGATTTACAGATTGATTGAACAGGAATTCCATCATTCAGATCCTCCCACAATGGAAAATCTTTTCATTTTGGTCCTTGACATGGTGTGTATAATACACTATCGTGGATACGGATGAAGGGAAAATGATTAAAATGAACGCCGAAACAATCATTCTGTATCGCCGGGTTGGCCCGAAAGAACTGGCGTTGATTCGCGCCAGCGGCCATCGCGCATTTCCTCCGCGCCTGCCGCAACAGCCCATCTTTTATCCAGTGCTCAACCAGGAGTATGCCCGGCAAATCGCAAGGAATTGGAATGTTAAGGACAGCGGTTCCGGCTACGTGACCCGATTTGCAGTGCGCAAAGAATTTGCAGAACGATATGCGGTCCAAACGGTAGGCAGCTCCGTCCACCAGGAATTATGGATTCCTGCCGAGGACTTGGCTGAGATGAACCGCAGCATCGTCGGCCTGATCGAAGTCATTGAAGAATACAAATCGGCGCAGACAACGCGCTGGGTTCTTAAACAAATGAACATTTTGGATGAACCCGCTGACGCATTGGTTTGTTCGGCCAACGTCAATCTGATGCTTAGCGGTGGTGTCGGGGCGGAATTGTTGACCCGCTATGGAACCGCTATGCAACTGGCTCTCGAAGCGAAACTTCAGACGCGCTCGCCTCGCTGCGCACATCGAGGCGAGGTCGTGTCATACACCGGACCCGAGATGCCCTACAAAGTGGTTTTAAATGCGGTTGCGATCGACGGCTGGTATGAATCTTCGCCGCAAATCATCACGGAAGTGGTGAGCCGGGCTTTACACATGGCTGCTGAGTTTCGGGCGAAGAAAGTGGCCCTCACGGTTCTTGCCACCGGCTTTGGTCGATTGACCCTTGCTGAATTTGCAAAAGGGGTGCGTCCGTTGCTGGGGGAACAGTTTACACCGCTTGAGGAAGTTGTGATGTGCCTTCTTCAGGATTTCCAAGTGACGGAATTGGCGAAGCACCTTCCCGAAGTCGAAGTGATTCAAGTCGGAATCAATGCCCATCCTAAATGACTGGATAAAAATTTATGTCACACGCATACCAATATCCCCGTGCCGCCCTGACTGTGGACTGCGTGGTGTTCGGTTTCGATGAAGGCGATCTAAAAGTGCTTTTGATCGAGCGCGCTCTTGAACCTTTCAAAGGCAAATGGGCGTTGCCGGAGGGCTTCGTCCGCGTTGACGAGACAATCGACGACGCGGCGCGCCGTGAACTCGCTGAGGAAGCGGGACTCAAAAGCGTTTTCTTGGAGCAACTTTACACTTTTGGTGAACTCTGCCGCGATCCGCGCGAGCGCGTAGTGAGCGTTGCTTATTACGCACTGGTCAAACTTTCCGACCACCGGGCCAAGGCTGCTACGGATGCGGCGAACGCGGAATGGTTCCCAATTTCAAAGGCGCCGAAGCTGGCGTTCGATCACGCGGACATTCTGGCAATGGCGCTGGCTCGGCTGAAGAGCAAGGTGTGTTATCAACCCGTTGGGTTCGAGTTGTTGCCGCCGAAGTTCACGTTGTCGGAACTCCAGCACCTTTACGAGGCTATTTTGGAAACAGGTTTGGACAAGCGGAATTTTCGCAAGAAAGTCCTGGGCTTCGGCTTGCTGCTTCCGCTCAAGGAAACCCGGATGGCCGGCCGGCATCGCCCGGCGCAGTTGTTCCGCTTCGACGCGAACAAATATGAGAAACTCAAGAAACGCGGATTCCATTTCGAGCTATGAGACCATTTGGATTCAGAGACAAAACAGTTAAACGAAAGGCATATTATGTTCGGCATCAACTTCATTAAGGTTCAACCCACCACTTACCTCCTGCAATATCGCAGTGGCCACGTCGTCCGCGAGGGACTGGGGCTTTCCTTCTTTTACTACGCGCCAACCACGTCGCTGGTGGCAGTCCCGGTGGCGAGCACGGATATGCCGTTCATTTTCCAGGAAACGACGGCGGATTTTCAGACTGTGACCATACAGGGCCAGGTGACTTATCGCGTAGGTGACCCAAAGCGGCTCGCCGCACTGCTGAATTACACTCTGGCCCGGGACGGAGAAGCGTATGCCTCGGAAGATCCGGTGAAACTTCCCGAACGTGTCATCCATGTCATCAATGTGCTGGCTAGGGCTGAACTCCAGAAGCTCCCCTTGCGCGAAGCCATCCGGGCTTCCGATGCATTGGTAAGAGCGGTGAAGGAACGACTGGTTGGAGCGGAGGAGATCACGGCGCTGGGCCTGGAAGTTCTTGGGCTTTCGATTCTGGCGATCAAGCCAACGCCGGAGACGGCCCGTGCCCTTGAGGCCGCGACTCGTGAAAAGCTTTTCCGCGATGCGGATGAAGCAGTGTATGCGCGGCGCAATTCGGCCGTGGAACAGGAGCGCGGGATCAAGGAGAACGAGTTGAACACCGAGATCGCTGTCGAGAACAAGAAGCGCCAGATCCGCGAAACCCAGATGGAGGCCGATCGAGCCGTGCAGGAGAAAAAGCACATCCAGCAAAAGGAAGCGCTCGAAGCCAACATCGGTTTGGAAGACCGGCGCAAGAATCTAGTCGCATTGGCGGCCGAGAACGCCAAGGCTGAAGCGGATGCCCGTGCCTACGGCGTGTCGAGCACAATGAAAGCATTGGGCAGCGCGGACACCAAGATTCTCCAGGCCCTCGCCACCAGCGGGATGAAACCGGAGCAACTGATCGCCTTCGCCTTCCAGGAATTGGCGAGCAAGGCAGAAAAGATCGGCCAACTCAACATTTCGCCCGATCTATTGCGCGAGTTATTAACCCCGCAACCTGTCCGAAAATGAACCGGCTTACTGACAACAAAATCGTCCTTGTGACGCGCCCGACGCGCCTGGCTGAACTGGTGATCCGGTTCAACACCGTCAGCCAGGCCCGATTCTACATTGAGCACGAAGGCGCGGATTTTACCGATTACGTTCGGGAAGACGAAACGTATCATCGTGCGCTTCACGAAACTCAAACTGCCCTCGCTCTGGTTGGCCGGGTGCAGACAGTGGACCGCAGCTTCCTGCCGAACTTCGTTTTCGCGCCCGAAGACACAGTAGTGACGCTGGGCCAGGACGGATTGGTCGCTAACACGCTGAAGTATCTCAATGGCCAACCCGTCGTTGGCGTCAATCCAGATCCGGAGCGGTGGGATGGTCGTTTGTTGGCCTTCCGCGTAGGCGATCTGTCGAAGTTGATGCCAGAGGTGGTGCTGCGAAAGCGGCCCACGAAATCTGTGACCATGGCCAAAGCCGCGCTCAACAACGGTCAGACCATGTATGGCGTGAACGATTTGTTCATCGGCCCAAAGACACATTGCTCTGCCCGCTATCTCATCCGTAGCGGCGAAGCGAGTGAGGCGCAGTCATCAAGTGGCGTTATCGTTTCCACAGGCATGGGTTCGACCGGATGGCTCAAAAGTTTGCTCACCGGAGCGGCGACGATTACCCAGTCCGCGCTCCCAATTCTCGCCTCGCGTCCGCCGAAAAACCCGTCGGCGGCCACTGAAGCAAACAGGAAGGGGAATTCGAAGGTGCGCTTGGACGTGAAAACCGAGTTCGCTTGGGACGCGAACTACCTGTTTTTCACCGTGCGCGAACCGTTCCCGACGAAGACGACGGGCACGTCGCTGGTGTTCGGTCGTGTCACTCCCGAAACGCCGCTGATTTTGGAATCCCGCATGGCCGAGAACGGCGTGATCTTCAGCGACGGAATCGAAAAGGACTTTTTGGAATTTAATTCCGGAACGCAGGCCGTAATCGGCATTGCGGAACGGAAAGGTGTGCTCGTTGAATGAAAAGCGGAGACATGCACAAATGAATACGAAAGTCGCAATTCTCGGGGCATTTCCGCAGAGTGGTTGAAGGCGAGAGAACCCGTTCAAATCTGATGAACCCGATGAACAAACCACGAACCTATGGATTCCAGTTCTCTCTTACGGACGCTGTGGCCATCTGCATGTTCATCGGTGTGGCCGTCGCTTTATGGCGCGTGGGCAATCCGCTCTGGTGGGTCCTTGTGGTCACCGCCGCTCACTTTTTTCTCTTTTGTAATGTGTTCAGGATTGTTCGTCGCCGGGAATTGATTTGGGCTGGGCTTTTCATCTTAAACATCAGTGTTTGGGTCTGGACCGACAATTTAACCTGGACTCACGTTCTGCTGTGCCAATTGCCGATCACGGTTTGGTTTGTCATCGCTGACATGCTCGCCCCCTCGTATCATGGCGTCTTCGCAAACCGGCTGAATCCACGACTAAACGAGTATTTGGAGGGACGAATTCCATGAATTGATCCCAAATTATGAAAGCACTCATCCTGGTTGATGTTCCATTTCTTCAAAAAGGCCACCTCTTTCGAAAAATAATTAAAATACCTAGTTTACTATTGAATAGTTATAGTATATACTCAATCCAAGAGAATAAAGAAGTATGAATGAACCCGCCTTCGCGGCGCTTCGGCGCGGCAGGGATGGATTGACAAATGTTATGAAAAACAGGGCCGAAATTAACCTCGACTGTGGCTCGCCCGCCATAGCCGTTGCGGCGACGGCGGGTCAAACTCAAATGCGCATGAAACCGCCTCCAGTCAGAGTGCGTCGCAGTCAGTCGCAGTCAGTCGCAGCGATCGAGTTAGGGTTCGACGCCCGCCGTCGCTGAAAGTTATGGCGCGCCAAGGAGCCTCACCCCACCGGGAATTATCACAAATGCCTTTATATGAATGACCTACGAAACAAATCAGTTTTTCACGGGCAACAGCCAGCCATAAAACCCATTGGCTTAAGAAATTTCCGCTTATTTCCGGATACTTCCGCTCATTTCCGCGTTTCCAGGGGGGGCAGCGTGGCGGACGGAGCATATCAACCCCGAACGGCGGCTGGGTTTCGTGTTATGCCGCCCATTTTTCAAGGCAAATTAAGCTAAATTAAGGTAAATTAAGCTAAAAAATGAAAGATGGGGTGGAGCCATGCATGAGCGCAGACAGATACAGACCAGAATTAATTGCAATCTATACCAGAATCGCGCAAGCCTTGCGGTTTCTGTGTTCTCTCGCGGCTATTCCCCGGGGTTGCGGCGCGACCCGGATTGAAGCCTGTTCAACGCGGGCTTGCTTTTGGGTGGGGGACTGATTGAATTTGTCTTTGATCATGAATAAACAGGTCACCTTTTCCAGGCACTCCCGGCGGCAGTTCATCAAATACGGCTCCCTGGCCGCCACCGGCGCGGCCTTGACCGGCCCTTATTTGCTGCGCGGCCAGAATTTGAATAGCCGCTTGAACATCGCCCAAATCGGACTGGGCGTGAAGGGCATGAGCGACGCGCAATGGTGCGGCACGGAGAACCTCGTCGCGGTCTGCGAGGTGAATTCGACTCCGGTCGATTATTTGAAACAATTCATTCCCGCCATCAAAAGCTATAAGGATTTTCGCGAGCTTTTTGACAAGGAGAAGAGCATTGACGCCGTCGATATCGCCGTGCCGGATCATTCGCACACCGTTATTGCGGCCATGGCAATCAAGTTGGGCAAGCATGTCTATTGCCAGAAACCGCTGACGCACGACATCGCCGAAGCGCGCCTGTTGCGGGACCTGGCCCGTCAATACAAGGTGGCCACGCAAATGGGCAATCAAGGCAGCGCGGCGGATAGTTTGCGGCGGGGGGTGGAAATTGTGCAGGCCGGGTTGATCGGCCCGGTGCACCACGCATACGTGTGGACCAATCGCCCGATCTGGCCGCAAGGCCTGGAACGGCCGGCCGGTTCGGACCCCGTCCCGGCCAACCTCGATTGGGACCTCTGGCTTGGCACCGCGCCGGCGCGTCCGTTCAAGGAGAAATGGCCGGAGGCGCAAATCGCGGAGAAGATAAAGGCTGTGAACTTCACCCCGGAAAATTATCATAATCAGTTTTTGCGCTTCAGCCCGAATGCCTACCAGCCGTTTAACTGGCGCGGCTGGTTTGATTATGGGACCGGCCCCTTGGGCGACATGGGCTGTCACACCATCAACTGGCCCTTCCGCGCCCTCAAGCTCGGCTATCCGACGGAAGTGGAAGCGACTTCGTCCGGATTGAAGCCGGAGATGTTCCCGGACAGTTCGCGCATCCACTTCGAATTTCCCGCGCGCGAAAGCTTGCCGGCGGTGACGTTTCATTGGCTGGACGGAGGCAACACGCCGCCCCCCGAAGTCACGGCGGACATCACGGCGGAGTTCGGCGGCATTTCCCCCAGCGGCTGCATCATGGCGGGCGAGAAGGGCGTGGTGTTTTCCCCGGACGACGGCGACAACGAATTGCGCGTTTTTGTCAAGTTGAAGGATGACAAGCAATGGCAGGCGGCCCCGCGGCATCCGGCCGTCCAGGCCATTCCCGAAACCCTCCCGCGCAACGCCTTCGACAATAAGGAGCCGCCGGATTTTCGCCATCATCAGGAGTGGTTCGAGGCCTGCAAATCCGGCAAGCACGAAACGCCTTATTCAAATTTTGAAATCGCCACTTTCTTGACAGAGATTATTTTGCTGGGATGTGTGGCGTTGCGGGCCGGCAAGAAATTGGAGTGGGACGGCCCCGGCATGAAAGCCACGAACGCCCCGGACGCGGCGCGCTTCCTCAAACGCGATTACCGCGCCCCCTGGAAAATTTAAATGGCGCGGCCCGGCGGCCAACTCCTGGCAATTGTAATATTTCTTTGAAAACCCCTTCCCCTCTTGTTGTTCACGGCATTGAAGACGCCATCTTGTTCATGCGCGGGCACAGAGTGATGCCCGACCGTGACTTGGCGGCCCTTTATGGTGTAACGACCAGCAACCTGAACAAGGCGGTGAAGCGGAATCTGGACCGTTTCCCTGATGACTTCATGTTTCAGCTTACGGCTGAGGAGGCGCAGTCTTTAAGATTCCAATCTGGAATCTTAAAGCGCGGCCAGCACTACAAGTATTTCCCCTTTGCTTTTACCGAGCAAGGCGTTGCGATGCTTTCAGGCATCTTGCGCAGCCACCGAGCGGTTCAGGTCAATGTGGCCATCATGCGCGCCTTTGTCCGGATCAGAGAAGCCTTATCCTTGCACAAAGAATTGGCCCACAAGTTGGCGGAACTTGAACGCAAGATCGAAAACCATGATGCGGGCATTCATTCACTGTTCGAGGCCATCCGGCAACTGATGTCTCCTCCATCCGGCGATCCGAAAAAGGAAATCGGATTCCATATAAAGGAAACCTCGCCGCCTTACCGAGTGGGGAAGAAAACACCGAAATGCACCTGAACTTGAACCCAGATTTCAAACCGGCGCGGAGCCAAGTGAATTCGCGCTATTGGCGTACAGCGTCGTTAAGGCGCTGTTGCAGGGACGGGTCGCCGGGCTTGAGACGCAGGGCTTCTTGCAATTGGGCGATGGCTTCGTCCCGCCGGCCTTTGCGCAGGAGGGCGTAGGCAAAATTGGCGCGCGTCCCAGCATCGTTGCCGTTCATTTTTATGGAGATCGAATAATGGTCAATGGCTTCATCAAGATTGCCTTGCTCCAGCAGCGCGGTGGCGAGGTTGTTTTGGTTTTGCGGGTCCTGCGGTTGCAGGCGCACGGCGGCGCGAAATTCAGCGACGGCTTCCGGGAACCGTTTCAATCCAGCCAGCGTGTTCCCCAGGTTGCAATGGCCGGCGGCTTCATCGGGCTTGAGCCGGACGACGTCTTGAAAATGTGGGAGGGCCGCGGCCAGATTGCCATGCATCGCCAGCATGGTGCCGAACTCGAATTGGGCGCTGGCGTTTTGCGGGCGCATTTGCAAACACGTTTCGAATTCCCGCTCCGCTTCGTCCGTTCGACCCAGCGCGCCCAGCGTCCGGCCTGCGTTCAAATGCGGCTCGGCCAGGGCCGGGTTGATCTGCATGGCCCATTGCGCCTGTTGCAGCGCCGCGCCAAATTTTTGCTGTTGATAAAAGACGCTGGCCAGATTGTTGCGGACCTCGGCCATGCTGGGCCGCAGTTTCAGGGCCTTTTCATATTGGGCGGCGGCCTCGTCCAGTCTGTGCTGCGCCGCCAGCCCGACGCCGTAATTGAAATGGAATTTGGCCAGTTGCGGCTCTTCCTCGACGGCCTTTTGCAAATGGAAAACCGCCTCCGCCAATTGGCTCCTGGCCACCAGCGCGTTGCCCAGGTTGCTTTCGGCATCGGGAAAAACGGGGTGGAGCGCGAGAGCTTTTTCGTAGGCGGCGATGGCGGGATCGGCCTCGCCGTTGTCGGCGAGCGCGTTGCCCAGGTTGTTCCAGGCCATCCAGGCATTTGGATTCTTGCGGACGGTGTCGCTCCAAATTGCCTTGCCACTGGTATAAACCCCAGCCCTCGTCCAAGTGGCGACAAACAGCAGGCCAAGCAGCGCCGCAGCCGCCAGCGGGCCGGCCATTTTCGGCCAGTGAAATTTCCGGGCGGCGCGCTCCAGGCAATGGCCGCCCCCGCACACCACCAAGCCAATCAGCGCCGGCAACGCCAGGTATTGCCAATGGTCCGCCACGCGGGAGAAGACCAGAAAGTACATGTTGAAAAATCCCATTATCGGAAACAGTGTGACGACGAAGCAACCCAGACCCAGCAAAACGTGCCGTCCCCAGCCCTTGCGATAATGCCAGCAGACGGCAAACACCGGTGTCAAACCTATGGCCGGAAGCCACGCGGCTACGGAGTGTGCGTCCACAGACCAGGCGGGATAGATCACGGAGAGGTTGAGCGGAACCAAATCCTTCCACAAATAAAACCATACCGCCCAAGCCGCGGCGACAATTCGAGCCGGTCCATTGAGGTCCTGCACCATGTCACCGGCGATGGCCTTGTGGTTTTGCACCCAGATGGTGCCCAAGCTGGCCGCGACCGAGAGAATAAAGAACGGAACCAGCCGCCAGAAATCTTTTGCAGCAATTCGCTCCTGTTGCCACCAGATGATGAGGAGCAGGACAACAGGCAGCATGACGGTCGAGCCCTTGCCCAGCAGCGCACACAGGTACAGAAGCAGCGCCAGACAATACCATCCGTCTTTCCCGCCTCTAGCAAAGCGCAGCCAGCAAAGAATGGACAGCAAATAAAATATTATCGACAGTGTGTTCTTCTGTTCCGATATCCACCCCGCCGAAGCCACGGCGACGGGGTGAAGCGCAAAGACCGCCGCCGCCAGCCAGGCGAGGCGGGGATGGCTGGTAAAGCGCAACAACACCCGCCAGAGCAGCAGCGCCCCCAGCCCATGCGCCAGCACGCCGACGATGTGATAACCGAATGGATTGCCGTCCCAACAATGCCATTGCAACCACAAGGCCGACATGGTGAGAGGCAAAGGATCAACAGCCCGAGTGGTGAACCATAGATCATGCAATCCCCGCGCCGTCCTGAGCATTTGGTTATCGGCCACCATGACGCTGTCGTCCCAGATAAAGCTTCCGCGCAGAACCGGCAGATAAGCCAGAAAAGCCAGGACGAACAGCCCCGCGCCCCACAGCCACGTCCTGCTGACAGGCGGCCTTTTCACGTTAGTGGCGGAAATAGTTTTGAAGACAAAAGCTTCATTTTGGCCAGCCGCCAAGTCAAAGCGACGCTTAGGCAGCCAAAGCCATAAGTGACACTTCGCCGAAAATTAATGGACGAAGCCTCGTGGAAATAGCGCGTCGGACAAGTGACTTCAGCAATCGTGTAGCCGAACCACAAAATTTGCGCGAGCATTTGGTTGTCGAAAACGAAATCGTTGGAGTTTTCGCCCAAGGGCAGGCGTTCCAGCAGTTCCTTGGAAAAGGCGCGGTAGCCGGTGTGGTACTCGGAAAGTTTGGCCCCGAGCAAAACGTTCTCGGCGAAGGTCAGGGCGCGATTGGAGATGTATTTCCACAACGGCATCCCCCCGCGTAAGGCATAACCGCCCAGGATCCGGCTGCCCAGAACACACGGATAAAGATCAGACGCAATCATCGACGCCATGGCCGGAATCAGTTTCGGGGTGTACTGGGAATCGGGATGGACCATGATGACGATGTCGGCCCCTTCCTGCAAGGCCAGGCGGTAGCAGCTCTTTTGATTGCCGCCATAGCCAAGGTTCTTGGCGTGTGTCAGTACTACTGTATTCGGCAACTTTTCCGCAATGGCGGTGGTGGCATCCCGGCTGGCGTCATCCACCACGATAACCTTGTCCACCACCCCTTGTTCCATGACCTCATCGTAAGTCTGGACGAGGGTTTTGGCCGCATTGTAGGCGGGCATGACGACGACGATCTTTTTGCCACGATACATGATCGGAATATAAATGTTAAAGGCCGAAGGCTAAATGCTAAAGTTGGGAAAGCAAACCCGCTTATCTCAGACTTTGGCCTTTCCGTTGCTTCCGTCCAGAACTTCGCGTACTTTGACGGCGAGGGCGGAGGGGGTGAACGGCTTTTGCAGGAGGATGACGCCGGGATTCAACGTGCCTTGATGCACGATGGCGTTTTCGGTATAGGCGGAGGTGAAAAGGATCTTGGTTTGCGGATATAACAGCCGAAAGCGGTCTGACAATTCCTTGCCGCTCATGTGCGGCATGACGACATCGGTGAAGACGAGGTCAACATGTCCCGCGCCGTGTTGATGTTTCAGGCTCAAGGCTTCAACGCCATTGCTCGCCGTCAAAACAGTGTAACCCAGCCGTTGCAACAAGGCGGACGCCATCTCGCGCAAGGCGGGATCATCCTCCACCAACAAAATGGTTTCCGTGCCGCGCGGCAATTGAGCCGGGCCCGGGCGGGGCACGGGGATTTTCGCCGGCGCTTCGACTTCCGGCATGTAAATCTTGAAGGTGGCGCCCCGAGAGAGTTCGCTATACACGTTGATGTGGCCGCCGCTTTGTTTGAGGATGCCATAGCAGGTGGCCAGGCCCAGGCCCGCACCCTGCCCGACGCCTTTGGTGGTGAAAAACGGCTCGAAGATGTGCTTTTTGGCTTCCGGGCTGATGCCGGTGCCCGTGTCCGTGATGGCCAGCATCACATATTCTCCCGCCTTCACGTCCGAAAAGTGGCTGACATATTCCTGGTCCAGCGTGACGTTGGCGGTTTCCAGGGTAAGTTTGCCGCCGTTGAGCATGACGGCGGCGGCATTCATGGCCATGTTCACGATGACTTGCTCCATCTGGCCGAGATCCATTTTCACGGCCTTGAGTCCGGTGCCGGGCACGATGCGCACATCCACCTGCCGGCCCACCAAATGCTGCAGGGTGCTTTCCATGCCGGCGAGGACGGCGTTCAAATCAAGAGTTTCGGGTTGGAGAAGCTGTTTGCGTCCATACGCCAAAAGCTGCCGTGTCAATACTGCGGCCCGGTTGGCCGCCCGGTGGATTTCGTTGACGTTTTTGGAAAGCCGGCTGTTCAGGGGAAGGTCGTTAAGAATCAATTCGCTCTGGCCGATAATGGCGGTGAGGATGCTGTTGAACTCATGCGCCACGCCGCCCGCCAGTTTGCCGACGGTTTCCAACCTTTGGGATTCAAACATTTGCGCTTCGAATTGTTTTCGCTCGGTAATGTCGCTGGCAACTCCCGCCAGACGGACGACCGTGCCGGCGACATCCCGGACTTGAAAGCCGCGGCTGTGAATCCATCGCACCTCACCGTCCGGGCGCGCGATTCGAAACTCCTCACTCACGCTTGCCTCATCTGCCATCAGCCGGCCAAAAGTGGCAAAGGTATGCTCACGGTCCTCCGGCAGTATCGCTTCCGACCACTCCTGCGGATGCTCAGACGCATTTGCCACCGAACGGCCCCACACCCGTTCGTAGGCGGGACTGACATAATGCATCTGTTGCATGTCAGGCGAAGTCATCCAGAACACGTCGCTGATGTTTTCGGCCAACTGGCGAAATTTCTCCTCGCTTTCGCGGAGTGTTTCCTGCGCCCGGCGGCGCTCCGTGATTTCGTTTTGCAAAACATTGTTGTCCTCCCGCAGCCGGTGCGTCACTTTGACCATAAATCGGCCCGTCCCGATGGCGATAAGGATCGTCACACCAACGAGAACATCGCCAATAATTCTAATATCGAAAATAAAACGGGTCGTGGCCCTGGCCGCTTCACCCGCGTCGGCTTCGACGCAATTGATCAATTCATCGCTTGCTTTTATTAGTTCATCGTAGGCGGGACCTTGCGTCGCATTGATGAGTTTCGTCGCTTCGGCATCCTGATTGAGACGAGCGAACTCCAACACTGGCTGTGTCTTATCCCAATAGGCACTTCGCGCCTGCATGACTTTGTCGTAAAGCTGCCTTTCCTTTTCCGTATCAGCGTACTTTTGATAGTCGCTGAGTTCCTTGGCATTGGTTTTCTCGATATTGCGGAGGGTTTGATCAAGAATCTTTATCTCGCCCGGGTCGGACGCCACAAACTCGCGAAGGATTGCGGCTTGCAACTGTCCAATGTCCTGCGCTGTGTCGTCAATCAAGGACAATTTATCCAGAGCGCGCATTTGTTGCAGTTGGTTGCCGCGCTCAATGGCGCGCAAGCTGAAGAAAAGCAATCCGCCAATGATCAGGAGAAGTGCACAGAGCGTGCCGAAGGTGAGCAACACCTGTTTGACAACTGCCGGTTGTTTGAGCTCGGTCATGCGCCGGCCTGTGCTTTCGGCGCATCCAGCATCTCGCGCACCTTGCGGGTTAGAGTTGACGGCGTATACGGTTTGGGCAGGAACTCCACTCCCGGCTCAAGCACGCCATGGCGTGCGATGGTGTCGTCCGTGTAGCCCGAGGTGAAGAGAATTTTGAGATTGGGATAGGTGGATTTGAGCCACTCCGCCATTATTTTGCCGCCCATTTGCGGCATGATGACGTCGGTGATGGCCAAACGGAGCGGGTTGCCCTTATGCTCGCGCACCACTCGCAATCCATCCTGGCCGTTTGAGGCTGTCAATACTTCGTAACCCTGGAGTTCCAACACGCTACGGGCCAGTTGCCGCACAGCCGGTTCGTCCTCCACGACCAACACCGCTTCCGTCCCGCGCGGCAGAGGGCCTGTTTGAATGGAATGAGCCGCCACATCCAACGGCAAATCGACGCGTGGAAAATAAACTTTGAAGGTCGAGCCTCTGCCAACCTCGCTGTGAATGTCAATGGTGCCGCCGGATTGTTGGACGATGGTCTGGCAGGTGACCAAACCCAGGCCCGTCCCCTGGCCTTTTGGCTTGGTCGTAAAAAACGCCTCAAACAACCTCGCCTTGACGTCATCAGTCATGCCGACCCCGGTGTCACTGACGCTGAACATGACGTAATTGCCAGGAATTGCGCCCTTGTGCAGCCGCGTGTAATGCTCGTCCAGCGTGATATTGTCGGTGGCGACGGCCAGTTTGCCGCCCTGCGGCATGGCGTCGCGGGCGTTGACGACCAGGTTCATCAATACTTGCCCGATGTAGCCTGAGTCGGCTTTGATCCGGCCGCTTTCTTTGCCCAGGCTAAAGGTTAACTCGATGTTTTCGTCAATCAGCCGCAGCAGCATTTTTTCCATGCCGGACACCACCTCACTGAGATCGAGCACGACGGGCTGCACCGTTTGTTTGCGGCTGAAGACCAGGAGCTGCCGCGTCAATCCGGCCGCGCGCTCCGCAGCCATCTGAATTGCCTCCAGATGACTTTTTATCGGGCTGTCGCCGCCCAGGTTCTGCGTCATCAAATCGCCGTAACCCATGATGATGGCGATGATGTTGTTAAAATCATGCGCCACGCCGCCGGCCAACTGGCCGACCACTTCCATTTTTTGCGCCTCAATGAATTGCGCCTCCAGATTGCGGCGCTCCGTGATATCCTCAACCATCCCAATGGCGAAGCCGGGCTGGCCCGTCGCCCCGCCCGCCACACTCACCGAGAGGCGCCCCCAAACCACCTGGCCGTCCTTGCGGATGTAACGCTTTTCAATTTGGTAACTCTTGCGCCTCCCCTGAAGCAATTGCTGGTAAAGCTCCACATCCGCGGCACGATCATCAGAGTGGGTAAAATCGGCAAAGGGCATTTTGCTCAATTCCTCGCCGGTGTAGCCGAGCATTTTTTGCAAGGCGGCGTTCGTCAGGATGGGGCGGCCATCCTCCGCGACCAATGCGATCCCCAAGACCGATTCATTGAATACGATTCGCAACCGTTGCTCAGTCTCCTGCAACGCCTTTTCAGTCCGCCGATTTGCCGTCCGCTCTTCGACCTCTTTCATGGCGCGGTTGATTGCGGGCGCGAGCCGGGCGAGGCGTTCCTTCAAGATGTAATCGGTGGCTCCTCTCTTGAGCGATTCAACGGCCAATTCTTCGCCCACCGTGCCCGAAATGAGAATGAAAGGCAGGTCGGGATATTTGGCGCCCGTCATATCCAGGGCGGCCAGTCCGTCAAAAGCAGGCAGCTTGAAATCCGAAATAATCAGGTCCATCTCTCCGCGTTCCAGGGCCGCCGCAAAATCGCGGCGGCATTGCACGGGGGTCATTTGGCAAGCGACGCCGCCGGCTGCAAGAGTGGATTGCACCAGCGCCGCGTCGTGCGAATCGTCTTCCAGATGCAGGATGCGAAGGGGGCGATTCGATGGCGTTTTGCGGGTGGATTTCATTTTTATTTCTTCCATATCAAGGCTTGAAACGGTCCTGGATGCAATGGCCTCGCCCGCCTTTCCTTGGTTTTCATAGGAAGTTCGACGCGCATTTCGAAATAAAGCCGATGCATCGTGACAGGTAGCTTTCAATATCATAACAAACGTACAACAAACTATAAGTGACATTCTTTCATTGGCCGGGCTAGGTGGGATTGCATCAGGAACTTTCGATTGGCCCTCCATTTTTGTTCGTCGACGGCTGGTGCATTCTTATTAGCGAGCCCTTGGAATTCACGGATTGTAAGATAACCTGGAAGGGCAAGTGGTTGCCATGGGGTGTACACCCCATGAGGGGCTTGGCGCAAAAATCACCGTCCGCCCGGAAATGTTGACGGATTATTCTTCTGGAGCGCTAATTTGACGTCAGCCGGAAGAACTGTTGCGCGCCCGTGATGGCGTTAGTGTATGGATTGCCCGCGCCCGGCACGTTGGTAAAGACGCCAGTCGCGGCAGTCGCGCCTTGCAGGGTAAAAACCGCATCGGGGTCGTTCCAGCTCAAAATTACATTATTATTGACTAGCTGAATGTTCAAGGCAATGGGCACGAGCGATACCACCAGGCTCACGCTGTCGGTCGCGTCGCTGTAATCCACCGCATCGGTCGGAGTGAATTGAACCGAAAGCAGATTTGTGCCCGGGGCCAACACCGCGCCGCACGATGGATTATAGGAAAAACCACCCGGCACATTGGCCGTGGCATTGAGTTGGTTGGAACTTAGAGAGGTGCCGTAGGTTATGGTGGACGGGGTGGACCAACTCAGCATTGGGACCGCCATGGTGATGATGAGGGTGCCGTCGTTTGTGCTGACCACATAATTGGTTTGGCGGTCGTCCGGGTCCACGAGGCTCGGCACAATCGGATACGTTCCCACGGGACTGTTGGCCGTCGCGCTGCAACTGTAACTGGCCGTGATGTCATCTCCATTGGTCAACCCGACGATTGTGCCCGAAAATACCGGATTGGTCTGGCCGTATGTTTGACTTGCATTGGACGCTGTCACACTTAAAGACGCCGGAGATGCCACCAGGCTGGTGCTGTCGTTTGCGCCGGTGTAGTCCATCGAATCAGCCGGGGTGAAAATGACGGTAAGGGCGTTCGTCCCCGTGTCCAAGACCGTGCCGGCGGGCGGGTTGAATACAAACCCGCCGGGAACATTGGCCGTGGCATTGAGTTGGTTGGAACCAAGGGTAGTGCCATAGGTTATGTTGGACGGCATAGCCCAACTCAGCAGTGGAGGCGCCATGGTGATGGTGAGGGTGCCGTCGTTTGTGCTGACCACATAATTGGTTTGGCGGTCGTCCGGGTCCACAAGGCTTGGCACAATCGAATACGATCCCACGGGGCTGTTGGACGTCGCGCTGCAATTGTAAATGGCCGTGATGTTGTCCCCATTGGTCACGCCGGTAATCGTGCCTGTGAATGCCGGATTGGCAGCGCCGTATTTTCGATTTGCATTGTTGACGGTCACGCTCAGTGGCGCTGGCGATACCATCAAGCTCACACTATTGGTTGCGCTGCCGTAATCCGCTGTGTCAGTTGGAGTGAAGACGACGACGAGCGTGTGGGCATCCGCTGTCAATACTGCCCCAGCCCCGGGCGTGTAGGCAAAATTACCGGCCGCGCTCGCCGTGGCGTTGAGCTGGCTGGAAGTCAACGCCGCGCCGTAAGTGATGGCGGCGGGGCTGGTCCAGACCAGGACGGGCGTGGTCTTCGATACTGTCAAGATGAACTGGCGTGTTTGGGTCATGGAGGCGGCAAGGTCGGTGATTGAAATAGTGTTCGTATAGCTTCCCACCGAGAGATTGATGGCGCTGGAACTGAGGCCGACGCTCACCACGGTGGCGGTCCCGGAGGACACGAGTGTGCCGCTGCTGGAGGAGGCAGTCATCCATGAGGCGGTGTTGGCCAGGCTCCAGTCGAACGAGACCGGGCCGGTATTTGTCAATGTGAAATTCTCATTGGTCACGCTAAAAGGCCCGCCAAAAGGGCCGGAGGAGGCAAAGCCCGCGGCCGGAGTGATTTGCAACTCAGGTAACAGGGCGTTGATCGAGGCAGCGCCGTTCGGAGTGCCCCAACCGGTGCAAAGATCGTAACCGGCAGTCGCCAAATAAAGGTTGTGACTATAGAGGTTGGTGTCATTGCCGCTGGTGATGTCGTGAAAAACAGACGTATAGGCCGGTCCCTGCCCCAGCGCATATATGGCCGGATTGATGAAACCCACGGTTGGATTGCCGCCGGCGGTGGCCTGTTGATTGATCAGAGCGGTAAAACCCGCCCATAACGGCGCGGCACAACTGGTCCCTCCGATATAGCCCGATTCGCCATCGTCAACAAATACCCAGATGTCATCCCCGGTGAGAGCGACATCAGGAACGTTGCGCATGGTGGTCGAACCATGGTTGGTGCTGTTGATCGCGCTTTTTTGCCAGGATGGAATCGTATAGACGGTGCTGACGCCGCCACCACTCCCGATGTAGTCGTTTTGAGTATGCCGGATTCCGGTGTTCTCGTTCGGTGACCAGCCGTTGCCGGAGCCTTCGTTGCCCCTATTCCAAACCGATTCCGAATTGTAACTCGCGCCAGAACCGTTCATGGTCAGAAAGGTGCCGCCGACGCTGGTCAGATAAGAGCTGTCCGCTGGCACCCAGATCGGGTCGATCCATGCGTCTCCATCCCCGGAGGCTTGATAGAAGGACTGGCCTTGCGTGGCCATTTTCTGAAACTCCGTATCGAAGGAGGTGTTGGGGTCCGGCGAGCCGCTGTAACCCCACGAAGAGCTGAATTGTTTGATCTGGTTGCTGGCCGCCATGCTGTCAAGAATATCGATCCAGGCAGTCGTCCCGTCGCTGCTCGGGCCTTCAAAAACCACCACGGTCGCCAAGCCGGGCGCCATGGCAATGGCCATCTCGATGTCCAGCGCCACCTCGACATTATTCGCGCTGGGAGTCCCGGGAAAGTTGGTCGGCGGAATGTTTAACAACGGGACGTTGGTCAGTCCGGCCAGATTTTCGTAGTCCGCGATGTCACTGGGGTAATAGCCGTCCAGTTCCAGCAATCCGACCATTTGCCCGGCGCCGTTCAGGCTGACTCCCGGGGCGTAAGCATTCCGGAAATCGCTTCCTAGGAAATAGCCGCCGGGCTGCTCCGAGCCTGACGCCGGCACGGAGCTGGCGTTCGCCGCTTTCCGGCGAAACGCCGGATGGGGCAGGGCGTAATCGCCCAGCCCGTAGATGTCCAGTATGGGCAAGTCCGCATCCACCGCCGGTTCCACATCCGGCGCATAAAATTGCCGGGCTTCGGTGGGATGTTGATACGTCCGCAAGGTGACATGGAACGCCTTTTCAATGTCGGAAACTTTTCCCTGGACGTCGAGCAACATGCGGCTCTCGCGAGTGGTGGCGGCCATTCCGTTGCTTTCGGCAAAATGGATGACCGCCTGATAATCCTCGGCGGTGGGCCCGAATTGTTGACTGAATTGCGCGGGTGTCAGGTAGTGATGATAATCGGGACTGGTGGGATCGTAGAGGCGTTGCAGCAGATTGGTCAGCGCTTCGCGGTTGCGCAACAGCAGACTGATGGCAAGGCGCACGGAATTCGTCCCCGGCAATCGTCCCAGGGGCTGCGTCAGCGCCGACGGGTCCGGCAGATGCCCGTGCAACCGTCGCATTTCGCCCGCCTGAACGGCCATCGGGACAAAAATGGCAATTAACAGCAAAAGCAGGGGGCCAACGGCAGAAATCGCAAAAACGGCTTTAGGCAAACGGCTTGGCGATGTCATAGTTTTTGATAACGCACCTGTTTCTTCTGCCCAAAGTTGCCCGTTGGAAGCATTGCGCATGACTAAGGCAAGACACTAGTTGCAATGAGTCCCATTGTCAAAGAGATAACAGGCGCATAAGCCTTGGAAAACACTCTGAATCCTGCGCTATAATCAAAGGATGACAGACCGATTTCTCCGTCGAATTTTGCAACGCATCATAGTCGCCCTCGCTGTTCTCGCGGGCATGGGCGTGGCACGGGCCGGGGACGACGCGCCCGGCGATATCGTTGGCATGTATATCCATCAGCATTGGCCCTACAACCATCCCTACGCCGCCCGCACCTGGACACTCGAGGATTATCGCGCGTATTGCGGCGGTTTAAAGATTCTCGGTTACAACACGGTCATGATCTGGCCTATCCTCGAAACGATGCCAGATCCGCTCACTCCCAGCGACCGCGCCAATTTATCGAGAATTCGGGCGGTCATTGACATGTTGCATACCGAACTCGGGATGCGCGTTTACATTACGCTCTGCCCCAACGTGGGCGCGAAAAATGAGGAGGCGGCAAAGAGCACGTTCGAGACCCGGCATTTTTTCTACTGCGATACGCGCGTCAATCCGGCCGATCCGCAAGCGCTTGCCCATCTCGTGCAGTGGCGCAAGACGTTGTTCCACCCGCTGGCCAAAGCGGACGGCGTGGTCATCATCGACAGCGATCCGGGCGGTTATCCCGGGTCCACCAATGGCGATTTCATCCGCCTGTTCATGGCGCATAGACAAATGCTTGACAGTCTGCGGCCGGGCATCGAGCTGGTCTATTGGAACCATATCGGCTGGCCGGCCTACGGGCGCTGGTATCAGACCGGCGTATTCAACCGCGGGACCGACGCCGAATTCGTGGAGGCGCTGACGCGGCTAAGGGAGCTGAATCCAAAACCATGGAGCATCGCCAACGGGCTGCCCTACGCGGAAAAAGCCGGTGTGGCCGACAAAGTCGTCTCCTACAATTACGGCAGCATTGAGGGTGAACCAACGCTGCCCCTGACGCGGTTCGACGTGCAAGGCGCCTGGGCGGCGGGCCACAACAAGGGGCCGCGCGGGGTCATGGGCAACGCGCAAACGCATTGCGTGCAATTGCCCAACACATTTGCCTTCGCGCGCGGCGCGGCAGGCCTGCCCATTACACGGGCGGACCTGGTCCAATTTGCGGACGATTTGATTCCGGGCTGGGGCGAAAATATCGTCCGCGCCTGGGAAAACATTGACTCCGCGACGAACACCGCCGCGATGCGAGCGCAGGCCGGCCAATTCGAAAAAGCGGCCAACAGCAACATCAGGATGCTGGCGGGACCGTTGCGGGGGTTGATCTTCAATGATCCGGCGCGATTCTGGATGGACCTTGCCTGCATGCTCCGGCTCAAGGCGGCATTTGCCGATTACGTTGCGGCATCCGCCTCCGGCAAGGATGTGAAGACGGCGTTGCGCTCGTTCATCGACGCGTTGACGGTCTGGTACCAGCGCACGGGCTACCAGAATGTTTGGGCATGGCCGGGCCTGGCAGAGGCGTTGGAGCGACTGGGATCGCCGCGTATTGACAGGCTGGTAAAGCGGGACATTTTGAACCCCGTGGCCGAGGAAGGCGCAACCCCCTTCGAGAAAATCGCCAACACGATGAAGAACAGCGAGACCTTCAATCCAGATTTGATCCAGGCGCTTAATGAAACTTTGAGGGAGATGAAATAACGGCACAACGCATTGACAGGGAAAACTTGCCAAAAATGACGGGTGATTTAGCCTAATAACATGACGTCAGCCGCTATAATTAGAGAAATCGAGCAGTTGCCGGCTGCGGAACAAGCCGAAGTGATTCAATTTACCGTCGAACTGGTTCGCAGTCGCCAACTCACCGGCAAAGAATTGGGTGAATTGGCCGATAGACTGGCCGCATCCACCGATCCTGCGGAAATTATTCAGTTGAAGTCGGCCGTGACTAGGGGATTTTACGGCGGATAATTCATCAGGTTCCAACGGGCGAGGAGATTCATTAACGATGCCCCGCGAGCGTCGCGAAAAGACTGTTACCTTTTCACTTTGGCGTCCATGTATTGAGTGAATGATCAATGACGACATGGAACTGGTGCGGGTCTACGCCACCCGCCAGTCCGAGCAGGCGTTTGCCACGCTGGTCGCCCGTTATCTCAATCTCGTCTATTCCGCGGCCATTCGCCAGGTGCGCGATCCGCATCTGGCCGAAGAAGTGACCCAGGCCGTGTTCATCATTTTGGCGCGCAAGGCGTCCACTCTCGGCGCGGACACCATTATTCCAAGCTGGCTGCATCGCACGGCCGGTTTTGCCGCGGCGGATGTCTTGAAAAGCCGGCGTCGCCGCGCCCAACGCGAACAGGAGGCGCACATGCAATCACTATTGGACGAACCCGAAAACGATACCTGGCCGCAAATCGCCCCGCTGCTCGACGCCGCCATCGCCGCATTAAATGAGAAAGATCGCCATGCCATCGTGCTCCGTTTTTTTCAGGACAAAAGCTTGCATGAAATCGCGGCGGCGCTGGGCGCCAGCGAAGACGCGGCGAAAATGCGCGTCAATCGCGCCCTGGAAAAACTGCGCCACTTTTTTTTGAAGCGCGGCATTGCCTCGACCACGGAAACCATATTAAGGGCGATTTCGGCGAATTCCGTTCAAGCCGCGCCTGCCGTGCTGGCCAAATCCATTACGGCCATTGCCATCGCCAAGGGAACGGCGGCAAGCGCCTCAACATTAACCGTCGTCAAAGGAGCATTAAAACTTATGGCATGGACAAAAACAAAAACGGCCCTCATCACCAGCGCGTTCGTTTTGCTGGCCATCGGCGGCGGAACGGCGCTCTACGAAGCCCGCCGAAATCCGCCCACAACGGCGGCTTTGGCCGGCGCGGACGGCCCGGCGGATTTAAGAGTCAAATGGATGGTCGGGAAAAAATATGCGCTGCGCGTGGAATTGAATCAAAGCGCCAAAACCAAATCACACAATCAGTGGCAGCCACCCGAGCAGGGAAAGTGGGTGCAGGATTTCACCATCTCAGGCCTCAAGGAACTCCCGGACGGCGGCCGGCAATTGGAGCTGGAATTTGTAAGTGAAACGGTCGATATCTCGAAGGGCGGGTACAGTCTTTTGAGTTTTGATTCCGCACAAAGTCCGACTCAGGACTCTCACACCCCGTGGTCAATCTTGGGCGCGACGATTGGGGCGCGCATCGAATATTTTACAGACGCGGACGGGAAGGTGCAAAACGTTGCGGGCATGGACGAGCTGACGAGTCACATCGCCGCAGTTGGAACACCGGAACAGCAGGCAATTTTCAAAAAGATGTTTGGCGGTGATACTTTGAAAGACTACGTTTCCATCGGTGACATCCTGCCGAACCGGACGGTGAACGTGGGCGAAAGCTGGTCAATAAAAAAAGAGATTGCCGAGGCCATCGGCATCCTGGCCGTGAACGCGAAATTTACTTTCAAGAACTGGGAACAGCGTGGCGGCCGCAAATGCGCGCGCCTTGCGGAAAATGGCGAAGTCTCGTCCAAAAGCGTGGCGACGGCCTCGGGCACGGCAATCAAAATCGAGAAAGGAAAGTTTTCCGGCGACATTTGGTTTGATCCTGAGCGGGGATTGGCCGTGGAAAACAACGAGACTGAGGATTTGACCCTGAAAGTGACCAGCCGGACCCAGACACAGACGCTGCAAACGCAAAACAACTCCCGCTCCACGCTGGTGGAAGTGCCGTGAAATTTTCAGCAGTGCAACTTCCCGCCAAAATCCTGATTTGATCAAGGCGCTAAATGAAACCTTACGGGACATGAAGTAACTGCCACCTCTTACCGTATTGGAAGGCCGGAAGTGCCGCGGAACGCCCTCGCTTTTCGACCTATTTGTCTTGAATCAGCCAGGAAATTGCCGGATTATGTCAAGAATGGAAAAAACCACGCTTGCCCTTTTTAGCTTTCTGCTCCTGACCGAGCCGACAGCGGTGCAAGCCCAATTCGGTTACACGACCAATACCGACGGCATTACCTGCACCATCACTAATTACACCGGGTCTGGCGGGGCGGTGACCGTTCCAAGCAATATCAACAATCTGACTGTCACCGTCATTGGGAATGGGACCCCCGCGAGTCCTGACGATGTCTTCGCCGACACTACCTTGACCAGCATCACGATCCCCAACAGCGTCATCAGCATCGGGGATTCTGCGTTCTTTGGGTGTACACGGCTGACCAGCGTTTCGGTCGGCAACGGCGTCACCAACATCGACGACTTTGCGTTTGCTGATTGCACACGCTTGACAGGTATCTATTTCCAAGGTAACGCCCCCAGCGCCGATGCGACCGCGTTCTTGCTTGACAACACTCCAACTGTTTATTATTTGCTGGGAACCACTGGCTGGGGCTCGACGTTTGGCGGGCTCCCGACCGTTGCGGGGCAAACAAACTTCATTGACGGTTACTTTTACAGCATAAATGCCAGCAATGCGAACACCATCACCATCACTGGTTACATCGGGCCTGGCGGCGCTGTTGCAATTCCAACCAACATCAATGGTTTGCTGGTCACCGTCATAGGGAACCATGCATTTGATGCTTTCGGCGGCAACACGAGCCCGATAAGCCTCACGATCCCCGGCAGCGTCACCAGCATCGGGAGCTATGCGTTCAATGGATGCGCCAGCTTGATCGACGTTATGATCGGCAACGGTGTCACCGATATCGGAACCCAGGCATTCGAAAATTGCACGAGCCTTACAAGCGCCTATTTCCAAGGTAACGCCCCCAGCGCTGATCCGAGCGTGTTCGCAGATGACCCCGTAACGGTCTATTATTTGCCTAGCACCACGGGCTGGAGTTCAACATGCGGCGGTGCTCCGGCTGTGCTCAGCATCGACCAGGAGCCATTCACATACATCACAAATGCCGACAACTCCCTCACCATTACCGGCTACACAGGAGTTGGCGGGGCCGTGACCATTCCAACTAATATCAATGGTCTGCCGGTTGCCTGCGTGGGAGACGAGGCATTCATGCGGAGCCTCAACCTCATAACTAGTATCCGGATGCCTGACGGCATCGCCAGCATCGGCGATTTCGCGTTTGCAGGCAACGACCTGACTCCA
>Ga0182024_10001803_pt1 | contig 54179 bp, 49 predicted proteins | sample P32metaG_FD_120480 | JGI IMG/M metagenome (GOLD analysis project Ga0182024, IMG submission 120480) | Permafrost microbial communities from Stordalen Mire, Sweden - P3-2 metaG (Illumina Assembly) | ecosystem: Environmental > Terrestrial > Soil > Wetlands > Permafrost | place: Sweden: Stordalen...
CCCGGGCAATTTTGGACTGCAAAAGGCTTGCGGCATCTTTGCGCCTTGGAAGAAGCCAGGCATAATCATCATTGGGAAGAACTTTGGGTCGCGAGCAATCCGTAACAGTGTACGGATGCGCCCTCCGCATGGATGCCATTAAAACAAAGCTTGACGTTTTTCCAGAATGAGGCAGATTACGCGGCTCGACAGATGGATCACATCCGCAACATCGCTATCATCGCCCATGTTGACCACGGCAAGACCACTTTGGTGGATTGCCTGCTCAAACAATCGGGGACCTTTCGTGCCAATCAGGCCATTTCATCCGAGGAACGAATCATGGATTCCATGGATCTGGAGCGGGAGAAGGGCATCACCATTCGCGCCAAGAACGCGGCTTTTAAATACAAGGATTATCATATCAACATCGTGGATACGCCGGGCCATGCCGATTTTGGCGGGGAAGTGGAGCGCATCATGAACATGATCGACGGCGTTTTGCTGGTGGTGGATTCGGTGGATGGTCCGCAGGCGCAGACACGGTTCGTGTTGCGCAAGGCGCTCGAAGCCGGGGCCAAGCCGATCGTGGTCATCAACAAGATTGACCGGGAAAATGCGCAGCCTCACAAGGTGCTGGACTTGGTGTTTGATTTGTTTGTTTCGCTGCATGCCACCGATGAGCAGTTGGATTTCCCGGTGATTTACGCCAGCGCCAAGGAGGGTTTTGCCAAGGTGGAAATTACCCACGCCAGCGGGACGATGGAGCCGTTGTTCGATGCCATCATCAAACACATCCCGCCTCCGCGCGCCTCGGCGGGCGAAGGTTTCAAGATGCTGATTGCGAACCTGGATTACTCGGAATACGTCGGGCGCATTGCCTTGGGCAAAATCGTTTGCGGCAAGATCAAGGTCGGGGACGCCGGCGCTTGCATTCACGGCGACGGCCACAAGGAAGTGGGCAAAATCACGGCCATTTATCACTTTGAGGGGATGAAGCGCATTGAAATCGCCGAGGCTCATGCCGGCGACATCATTGGGGTGGCGGGATTTGAGGGCGCGTTCATCGGTGAAACGATCACGGACAGCCCGGACCGCGCGCCACTGCCGTTTGTGCCGATTGATCCGCCCACCATTCAGATGCAGTTCGCGGTCAATGACGGCCCGCTGGCCGGGCAGGACGGCAAGCTCGTCACGGCGCGGCATATCTGGGACCGGCTGGTGAAAGAAATCCGGACCAATGTGGCATTGCGCATCGCGCAGACGGATGCGCCGAATATATTCAACGTCAGTGGACGCGGCGAAATGCAGATTGCGATTTTGGTGGAACAGATGCGCCGCGAAGGGCACGAAGTTTTGGTTTCCCGCCCGGAGGTCATTTATCACAAGGACAAGGACGGAAATCTTTTGGAACCCATCGAAAAACTGTACTTGGAAATTCCCAAGACCGCGATGGGTGATGTGATGCAGAACCTGGCCAGCCGCAAAGGCGAAATCACCAACATGAATCATCACGGCGACGACGTGACCATTGAGGCGTTGATTCCGACCCGCGGGTTGATCGGTTTTGAAACCGACCTGGTCACCCAGACCAACGGCCTCGGCGTGATGAGCCATCTTTTCCACGAATACGGGGCTGATCGCGGGGAAATCGCAGCGCGCAAAAACGGTTCGCTGGTCAGCATGGAGGATGGCGAGGCGATGGCGTACGCGCTGAACATGGTTCAGGAACGCGGCATCCTGATGGTGGAGCCAGGGGACAAAATCTACGCGGGCATGATCGTGGGCCAAAATGCGCGCGAAAACGACATTCCGGTGAACCCTTGCAAAGCCAAACGCCTAACCAATATGCGTTCCCAAGGCGACGGCAAAGGCATCGCCCTCGGCGCGCCCTTGAAGATGTCGCTGGAACGCGCGCTGGAATACATTGGCGCCGACGAATACGTGGAAGCAACGCCGAAGAACCTGCGTCTGCGCAAAAAAGAGCTCGACGAAAACAAGCGCAAACGCAACGAGAAAAGCCGCGCGGCGAAAATTGTCGAAGGTTAGCTCGACACAGTACGCCATTCAGTCTCCAGCCCGAGTCGGTCAATCCGTTCTTTCAGGGCAAACACATCCGGGGGCGGTTCAGAAAAATTCGCTCTTGCCAAAAACTGGATTGTTTGACATATTGTCTGACATGAAGACTGTGACGTTGCGATCGTTGCGCCGGGACGCGGATCTCATTGATTCCGCGGCCGGGGGGGAAGAGTTGCTGGTGACCCGCTTCGGCAAACCTTATGTTCGCATCGTGCCCGCCAACCAGTCCACCTCCTTTGTCGGGGCCGGAAAGCATTTTGGCATGAAAAAGCCTGTATCACCGGCCTCCGTTCCGCAATCCGAGTGGAAGGGACTGGCTTGAAATATCTGCTCGATACTGCGCCTTGGATCAACGGGGTGACACTTCCACACACATTGCCGGCGCGCGTTCATCGCCTGCTGCAAACCGGCGAAATTAAAGGGCTTTGCAGCGTCAGCCTGCTGGAGACAGCGATTTTGTATCGGCTGGGGCGGTTGCAATTGGAGGCCACTTTGCCGCAATTTTTTGCGGCAGGATTGTCCGCTGACTTGCAACTTTTGGAATTGACCCCGGCGATTGCCGCGAAGACAAATGACCTTTCAACGAAGTTTCACGGAGACCCGTTTGACCGCACGATTGTCGCCACTGCTGCGACCTTGAATTTGACATTGATCACTACTGATTCGGCCATTCGTGATGCAAAACAGTGTCAGGTCGAGTTTTATCCCTTCCAACCGACACGCTCCAAATAGTGGTATGCCGAGTGTTTACATCAAGACGTACGGCTGCCAGATGAATGAGCGCGACTCCGAAGCGGTGGCCGCGCAGCTCGTGGCGAAGGGTTACACCCTGGCTTCGTCCGAAGCCGTCGCGGATGTCATCCTGCTCAATACTTGCAGCGTGCGCGATATGGCGGAGCAAAAAGCCGTCGGCAAAATGCAAAACATCGCCGCCGATGTCCGCCGCAACCGGCCCGAGGTGGTGCTCGGTTTCCTCGGTTGCATGGCGCAAAGCCGCGGACGCCAGTTGATCGATCAATTGCCCGATGTGGATCTCGTCGTTGGCACCCAGAAATTTCACCGCACCGCCGGTTACCTGGACGAAATCCTCGCCGGCAAACGGGAGAAAATTGTTGACGTCGAAACCGAGGCGGGCAGCGAGGGGACGATCAAGGAACATTTGCTCCTGGGCCAGAGGCCCGGCAATGGACACTCTGCGCCGGTCACCGCTTTTGTCAGCATCATGCAAGGCTGTAATCAATACTGCACCTTTTGCATTGTGCCGTTCACGCGCGGGGAGGAACGCAGCCGGACCATCCCGGACATCGTCGCGGAATGCCGGCAATTGGTGGAAAGCGGCGTCAAGGAAATCACGCTCTTGGGCCAGATCGTCACCAGTTACGGCAAGCGCGAACTGCCGGCCAAGGACGGCCAATCGGGTTTTTTCCAATTATTGACAGCGGTGAATGAGATTGACGGATTGGAGCGCATTCGCTTTACCTCGCCGCATCCGAAAGGGTACGGCGACGATCTGGCCGCGGCCTACGGGCAATTGTCCAAGCTCTGCGAAAGCGCGCATCTGCCGGCGCAGAGCGGCAGCGACCGCATTTTGAAGGCGATGCATCGCGGCTACACGCGCGAGCGGTATTTGGGCATCGTGGAGAAATTGCGCGCGGTCCAGCCGCGCATGGGCATTACGACGGACATCATCGTTGGTTTTCCGGGTGAGACCGAGGAAGATTTTGCGCAGACGCTTTCACTGGCCCGCGAAGCGCAATTCGACAACGCCTACCTGTTCAAATATTCTCCGCGCAAAGACACCCCGGCCGCCGCCATGCCCGATCAAGTGCCGGAGGCCGTCAAGGAAGAACGCCACGCGCGCTTGCTGGAAGAGATCAACGCCATAGGCGCGCGTCGTTATGACGAGCGCGTGGGAGAAACGATGCAAATTTTGGTGGAAGGCCCGAGCAAAAAGAACGCCGCCCGATTAATGGGCCGGACGCGCTGCAATAAAATAGTTGTCTTCGAAGGCAGTGAGCGTCATTGCGGGCAGCTCATGGATGTAAGAATCGAGCGTGCCGGCTCGTTCACCCTCTACGGCGACCCGGCGATATTGAATCTTCGTGGTTAGCCAAATTGTTTTTGGAGCAGCAAAATCATTATCTTCGGAAGTGAACTGTTGGATCATGAAGAACTAATCTGTTCAGGGAGACCAACGTAGCAATCCCTCTTCGCCTCCATGTGCTGCATTCGGATTATTGCCCCACCTGAATCGCACAGTAATTTCCACTTTGGCTTTTTTTGCAAGAAGAAGAGATTTCTTCCAAGCCTGATTGGCTTCCACGCCCTGAACAGAACACTGCGGCTCCGTGTCACGTACTGACCGGTAACCTGCATCTGTTCTGATGCCCAATTGCATCGCAGTCACGATATTGTTTACCTCTTGAAACAAAATGCCTTTAGTTAAGGTCGTCCTTATCGCGCAGTCCACCAAATCGTTCCAAATAGCAATACTCTGATTATCGAAATGTCCTTCAATAATTCTCGTGAAGGTGAGGTTTTCGGGTGCCTCAGGATTAAGCGTTCGGACTTGTCGACTTTGTGACAGATGAGCAATCGGGGGGTCGGAAGACTGACTGACCAATATCGGCGGATAGTTCCGGCTCACTGCTTGTTGGTCCGCCTTTTGTATAAACTCGATGGCTTCTTCTTTTGTCAGAGGAAAACCCTGTTGGCTGACCAATTGCATTAAGGCTTCGGGCAAACTGAGAAACGGCGGCTGGTTGATCTTCCTGCGCGCCTCTGCCAAACAGTCGCCAGCAATCCGATGTCTACGCGTAAGGCGAAGTTGGTCTTCGGCCCTCCGCTTCGCATTTTCATTCTCGACTTCTGATTTGCGCAAGAAGGTCGTGAATGATTTCGTAATTTCGTTGATGTCACCCTCTGCCAAATTAAACGTTTCAAAAATCTTTGTGGAAAACTCGCCAGGGGTTTGCGAATAATAAAATCTCCATTAGCGGCCATCAGTTATAATTGTGAACGTGGCGGTGTTATTGCGGTTGTAATCTCGCAACTGCCGCTCAATGTCCGGCAATCTTCCCTGTATTTGTCCCACTGCTTTGATTTCAATAAAAACAGATGGTTCAAGCGGCCTTAGAAACAGCGCAAAGTCAACCCGCGTGCTATCCTCATTCGGCGCTACCGAGAACTCCGCATATGTTTCTTTTGGATTCCAAATGTCCCAACCCAAATGTTGCAATATTCTCGCCACAAGACAGAGACGAATGTGCTCTTCATTCTTGTAATCACCGTTTTGCAACTTGGATCTAACGTCTAATAGGATGTCTTTCATAAGTCATGGTCGAGTGGGCCTTGAAGACGCAATTCACTTCCACCGAGCGCACAACCATCATCGCCAGATACGCCACGATGTCAATATTGACCTAATCGCTTGGTGGCTGCGCAAAATGCCAGGCAACATCGCAACTTCCTAATCCGTAAAGGCATAGTGCAGGTGGCAGCGCGCGCCTTTTAAACCCTCGCGTTTTCTTTTGGCTCTTAGTAGATTTGAAACGTGGGTCCAACTTCAGGCGCGTTTAGGCGTTTTCTTGCCGACCCGGTAGGGCAGCGCATCTTCTTTTATATGGAAACCAATTTCCTTTTTTGGATCTTTGGGCGGTGGAGACATAAGTTGGCGGATGGCTTCGATGATTTCGACTATCTGTTCGTCATGCCCACCCACGCGGGCCTCCAGTTCGCCAAATTTTCGGGCCAATTCCAGATTGGCTCCCAGCATTTCCCGTAGTTTGATAAACGCCCGCATGATTGCGATGTTCACCTGCACCGCCCGTTTGCTGCGCAACACGCTGGACAGCATGGAAATGCCTTCCTGCGTGAACGCATGGGGAAAATAGCGGCTGCCGCCCCGCTTTTTTGATATTCCAGATTGGAATATCAAACTTTCCGTTTCTCCGGCGGTGAGTTGAAACATGAAATCGCCGGGAAACCGGTCCCGGTTGCGCTGGACGGCTTTGTTCAGGTTGAAAGTCGTCACCCCATAAAGATTAGCCAAGTCACGATCCAGCATCACCCTGTGACCGCGAATGAGCAAGATGATGCCTTCAAAGCTATGAGCGGCAATGAAGTGGGCGGATGTCTTCACAAACTTGCGCCCGCACGCTGTCAGGTCAGCGTGATTTTATCGTCGGCCTTCAAGGTGACGATCGCCTTTTTCCAGTTGGGGGCGCGGCCGGCGGCGGGGGTGCGCTTGCGACGCGCTTTGCCGCGGACATTTAACGTATTGACACGGAGGACCTTGACCTTGAAAAGTTCCTGGATGGCGTGGCGGATTTCCGTCTTGTTGGCGCGCGGATCGGCCACCACGGTATATTGATTCAGCTTTTCCGATTGCCGGGTCCCCTTTTCGGTCAGGCGAACCGTTTTGATGATTTCAAACGAGTTCATTTATTCCTTGCTCAAGCGTTGCTCGATGTTCTCAAAAGCACCGCGGGTGAAAACAATCTTGTCGCTGCGCAGCACGTCGTAGGTGTTGAGCGAGTCGCCAGTGGTCAATTCCACCCCCGGCACGTTGCGCGAGGCCAGCAGCAGATTTTTATCGACGCCGTGCGACACCACGAGCGTTGTGCCGGTGAGTTCCAATGCGTCCAGGAAGCCGATAAATTCCTTGGTCTTGGGAGAACTGAATTTCAGATCGTCCACCACGAGCACATCGCCGGCTTTGAGGCGTTCGCTCAAGGCCTTGCGCAAGGCCAGTTGGCGGGTGGAACGGCTAATCTTCTTGGTAAAATCGCGCGGCTTCGGGCCAAAAACAACGCCACCCCCGCGCCACAAAGGCGATTGAAAGGAACCGGCGCGGGCGCGCCCGGTACCCTTTTGGCGCCACGGCTTTTTGTTCGTGCCAGCCACTTCGCCGACGTTTTTGGTGCAGGCCGTCCCCATCCGTTGCGCGGCGCGATAGGCCACCACCGTCTGTTGAACGGCTTCGGTGCCCTGGCCGTTTTCGATCAGTGGAAATTTCACTTCCAATTCCCCCTGGTTCTTGCCCTTAATGTCTTTGACCGTCAGCTTCATAAATTATTTTTTCTTGGCTTCCGCCTTGGCGGGAGCGGCGGCGGGTTTGGCAGCCGGTTTGGCGGCCGCTGCGGCTTTTGCCTTGGCGGAAGGCGGTTCGGCCACAGCCGTCTGGCTGGCAATTTTTCGTTTGGCCCGTTCGGAGCCTTTGGGCAGTTTCTTGGCCTCGCGAATGACCACGTAATCGTTATTCGAGCCGGGAATGGCTCCTTTAATCAACAATAAATTGTCCGCCTCGCGCACTTGAATGATTTGCAAATTTTGCGCGGTGCGGCGCACCTGGCCCATGTGCCCGGGCATCTTCATGCCGCGCATGACGGTGCCGGGAAACAAGCGTTGTCCGATGGCTCCCGAACGCCGCCGCCAGCCTTTGGCGCCGTGCGAAGCGTCGCCGCCCCGGAACCCGTGCCGTTTCATCACGCCTTCGAAACCGCGCCCTTTGGTGATGCCAATGGCATCGACAAAATCGCCCTGCGCAAAAATATTCGCGCCGATAACATCGCCGGGTTTGACCGGCAGCGTGAAATCACGGAATTCGCGGACACGTTTGGTGGGGGTGGCATTGTGCTTTTTGAAATGGCCCAGCAAGCCCTTGGTCATGCGGTGTTCTTTCTGGTCGTCGAAGCCCAATTGCACCGCGTTGTAGCCGTCGGACGCCTGGGTCTTGGTTTGCAAAACACGATTGGGACCGACCAAGACGATGGTCACAGGAACCATGATGCCTTGGGCATTGTAAACGCTGGTTTGGCCCAGCTTTTTTCCTAAAAGTCCGAGCATAAATCAAATTTTGATGGTGATGTCGACGCCGGCCGGCAAATTCAATTTCTTGAGTTCGTCCACCGTCTTGGCGGTTGGCTCAATGATGTCGAGCAGGCGTTTGTGGGTGCGTTGTTCGAAAGTCTCCTGCGACTTCTTGTCGCAATGCGGCGACCGCAAAACGGTGAAGCGCTCAATGCGCGTGGGAAGTGGAATCGGCCCGGCCACCCTTGCGCCGGTGCGTTTGACCGTCTCGACGATGTCGTGGGCTGACTGGTCAATGACCCGGTGGTCATAAGCCTTCAATCTGATACGAATGCGTTGTCCCGCCATAAAAAGAACAATTTAAAATTTAACTGTTTACGTTCGAGCCGCCGGCTTCTTGCCAGCCTCTTCCAAAACTACTTTCAAGACGCTGTCCGGCACCTTCTCAAAAGTCAACGGTTCCATGGAATAGGAAGCGCGCCCCTTCGAGAGAGACCGAATCGCCGTGGCATAACCGAACATTGCAGCCAGCGGCACGTTCGCGTTGAGTATCGTCTGCCCATTCTTGGCGTCAATGCTTATTATTTGGCCGCGTCGGCGGTTGATGTCCCCCAGCAAATCGCCCTGATACTCATCCGGCGTGGTTACTTCCACTTTCATGATCGGCTCCAGCAGTATGGGATTCGCTTTCTTGAAAGCGTCTTTCATCGCGAAAATGCCCGCCATGCGGAAGGCCAATTCGTTCGAATCCACTTCGTGGAACGATCCGTCGATAATTTCCACCTTGATGTCAATGACCTGATAGCCGGCATAGACGCCGCCCCTGCAGGCTTCCTCGATGCCGTTGATGACCGCGGGAATGTATTCGCGGGGAATCGCGCCACCCACGATCTCGTTGAGAATCTCGACACCTTTGCCTTTTTCGTTCGGCTCGACTTTGATGCAGGCGTGGCCGTATTGGCCGCGACCGCCGGATTGACGGATGAATTTGCCTTCGCCTTCGGCCTTGCCCGTAATCGTTTCGCGATAAGCGATCTGTGGCGCGCCGGTGTTGGCGTCCACTTTAAATTCGCGTTTGAGACGGTCCACAATGATTTCCAAGTGGAGTTCGCCCATGCCCGCAATGATAAGCTGGCCGGTGTCCTGGTTGGTGAAGCACCGGAAAGTCGGGTCTTCCTCCGCCAGACGCTGCAAGCCTTCGCCCAATTTCTCCTGGTCCGCCTTCGTCTTCGGCTCGACCGCCATGCTGATGACGGGCTCGGGGAAGGTGGGCGGGAAGAGCGCCACATCGAATTCCTCGTCGCACAACGTGTCGCCGGTGGTGATGTTGCGCAGCCCGACCAGGGCCGCAATATCCCCTGAAAACACTTCGTCCACGTCCTTGCGTTCGCTGCCTTGAATGACCATGAGGCGACTGACCCGGTCGCGCTTGCGCGTGCGCGGATTATAAATGTTATCGCCTTTTTTGAGATGGCCGCTATAGACGCGGAAGAATACCAATTTCCCGGCATAAACATCCGTCCAGAGCTTGAACGCCAGCGAGCAAAATTTGTTATTGTCATCCGGCTCGACCACGATGGTGGTGTCCGTGCCAGGCTCGATGCCTGTCATGGGCGGGATGTCCAGCGGACTAGGCAGGTAATCAATCACGGCGTCGATCAGCGTTTGCACGCCCTTCTTTTTGAAGGCCGATCCGCACAGGACCGGAATCAATTCAATCTTGCACGTCAGCCGGCGAATGGCCGCTTTGAGAACCAGCGGGGAGACCGGCTTCTCTTCGATGACCAGTTCAGCGATTTCGTCGTCCTTGTCCGAAACCGCCGCGATCAAGTCCTGCAACGCCTTTTGGGCCTTTTCCTTGAGCGCATCCGGTATTTCCGTTATGGAATAGCTCAAGCCTTCCTTGACCACCTCGCCCGGGCCCCAAGTGATGGCCTTTTGATTGACGACGTCGATGACGCCTTCAAAATGGTCCTCCGCCCCGATGGGCAGTTGAATGGCATGGGCGTTGGCGCCAAGCTTTTTGCGCATGTCCTCCAGCGCGTTTTCAAAATTTGCCCCGGTGCGGTCCATCTTGTTGACAAACGCGACGCGCGGGACCTTGTACTTGGTGGCCTGGCGCCAGACGGTTTCAGATTGGGGCTGCACACCCGCCACGCCGCAGAAAACCGCGACCGCGCCGTCCAGCACGCGCATGGAACGTTCCACTTCGGCGGTGAAATCGACGTGCCCGGGGGTGTCAATAATATTGACGCGATGGCCGACGCCCGCGTAAAGCTTCTCCAGCCCTTCTTCCTTTTTTTGCGTCCACAAACAAGTCACGGCCGCCGAGGTGATGGTGATGCCGCGTTCGCGTTCTTGTTCCATCCAATCGGTCACGGTGTTGCCGTCATCCACGTCACCGATCTTGTGGATCAGGCCGGTGTAAAAAAGTATGCGCTCGGTCGTGGTGGTTTTGCCGGCATCGATATGCGCGGCAATGCCAATATTGCGCGTCCGTTCCATGGTGAATTGGCGTTTGGGCGAATTCACCGGTTTCTTGTCCATAGTTGCCTCTAGCGTCTGATTCATGAATAAAAATGCCCCGATTCACTAAGCCTTCGGGGCGTTGTTCTTCCCTGACTATATTACCACCGAAAATGTGCGAAGGCCTTGTTGGCCTGCGCCATCTTATGTACCTCGTCGCGTTTGCGGATGGCATTGCCCTGGCCTTGATAGGCGTCCATGATTTCCAATGCCAGCGCTTCTCTCATCGCGATGCCTTTGCGGGCATCGGCCAAATCAACCAGCCAGCGCATGGCTAGCGAAAATTGGCGGTCCGACGGCACTTCCACCGGGACCTGATAAGTCGCTCCGCCCACCCGGCGCGGTTTGACTTCCAAGCGCGGTTTGGCGTTATCGACTGCCCGCTGTAAGATCTCCAGCGGATTGCTGCTCGGATTCTTGGCCGCGATCTGCTCGAACGCGCCATAAACAATCCGTTGCGCGGTGTTTTTCTTGCCGCTGACCATGACAGTGTTGACCAGGCGCGACACCAGCGTGCTGTGGTATTTGCTGTCTTCCAACAGCGGCCTCTTTGATGCTTGACGACGTCGGGACATAAAATTGTTTATGCTGCTGTTGCTGCTGCTGCGGGTGCCGCAGCGCCGGGTTTGGCCGCTCCTTTGGCTTCTTTGGGCCGTTTGACCCCGTATTTGGACCGGCTGACCCGGCGTTTTTCGACGCCCGCCGCATCCAGGGTGCCGCGCACAATATGATAGCGCACGCCGGGCAAATCCTTCACGCGACCGCCCCTGACCAGGACAATGGAATGTTCCTGGAGATTATGGCCTTCATCCGGGATGTAGGCGATGACCTCAAAGCCGTTGGTCAGGCGGACCTTGGCCACTTTGCGCATGGCCGAGTTGGGCTTTTTAGGCGTGCGCGTCATCACTTGGATGCAGACACCACGCCGATAGGGCGAGTTCTGCAAGGCCGGGGCTTTGGACTTGCTGCGCAATTTATTGCGTCCTTTTCGGACGAGTTGATTAATCGTCGGCATTTGAGCGTTAAATATCGTCACCGAATCCCTCAAGGGAAACGGAGCGCGGAATATACTAAAACAACCAAGCTGTTGCAACAAGTATTTATAAAACTTGCGCAGACCTCTAAAATTAGGCCAAATCCCGCCTAAATCAAGCGGGAAACTAATAAAAATACCAAAGCCCAGCTTCCCGGACCACACGAATAAAGAATGATTAAGTGCCAAACATAAAAACCTTGGTCATGTTGCCTCAGATTGTTGCTGGAACTCAAATTTCCTCGAAATGGGCGTTTTTTACCGCTTGATGGTCAAAGCGGGCGTGGCATCCTTGCACAGAGGACGCCACAACAGGCGGCAAGACAATTCGTAGAATGGGCTTCCTTATTCTCTGGAAGGCTGTTTGTGAACATTGTTGCATACGTTGACGAATCAGGAACACACGACAAAACGTCTGGCTCGGTCGTTGTTGCTGGGCTTGTGGCTTGGTTAGATGAATGGACGGCGTTTAACGCTGAATGGCAAGCCGTGCTGACAAAATACCAAGCCAGTTATTTCCATTTCAAAGAGTTTTCACAGGCATCAAGGCTGGAGAGGGGCGATATTAAACCTTTTAAAGATTTTGAAAAAAATCCATACAAAGGCTGGCCGCGAGCAACTCTGGACGCCTTTTTATGGGAATTGGGCGAAGTGGCCGGGTCTGGAAATAAAGTGATTGTCGGGGCATACGTCGATACTTCCGATTTTCACAAAAAAAAGATTGCCCCTAACAGAAACCCAAAAACAATTCCTTGTGGCGGCGACCCATTTAAATTCTGTCTGCAAGGATTTTTTGAAAGGCTGCCAAAGGACATCCTTTCTGTGTGGCCTTACTGGACAGAACCCGTGTCCATTTTCTTTGACCGGGTAGATGACCAAATGTGGAGGCACTCGATCACCGATGCGCATAATTTTTATCAAAAAAAAGAGCCAAGGATTGCGGAATTAACTTTTGCTGATAAAAAAAACCAGAAGCATGTTGCGCTTCAGGCCGCCGATATGGTCGTGTATAGATTCCGCCAACTTTCGGAAAAACTCAAAAACAACGAACTTGGGACGCCTTCCAAGCTGGACAGCCTGCTACTTAAACAGTTTAGCGTCAATTCAACCGAAAGATTTTTGCAAATGCAACGATACGTGGACGGTTTATAACTGAATTCCCCTGATTATCAAAGGCTTGTATCCTTCCCGTAAAATTTTTGTTGCATATACGCAACCGATTGCGTATATTGTTACACGATATGAATGTTCACGCTCAAGCATTAGGCAGGCTCGGCGGCAAAGCCGGGACTGGAAAAGCAAAGGCCCGCACATCGGAGCAAGCTCGCGCCGCTGTCATGGCCAGATGGAATAAGCCGGGAGCGCGAAAGAAAAGTAAATAAACAAGGCCCTGCGAGGTGCTTAGAACACCTCGCAAGGCGCAACAGATGCAGGGTTAACTGCGTCAGTCGCACTCTTGGCAGAGCCTCTGTACGATAGTTTTCCTTGCCTCGAAAGGCAAGATTGAAATGTCATTGCTGCTCTAGCGAAGAAGTCAAAAAGTCTGGTCGGTTCTCCAATAAAAACCGCATTGTGCAACGCTTCCAGTGTTTGCGCTGCGGGAAAACGTTTTCCGAAGTCCAGCCCTTGAGCGAAACCCGGATTGATTCGGCCAAGGGCATTCAAATTGTTCATTTGCTCTGTGAGGGCGTCGGCATTCGGGCCGCTGCGCGTTTGTCTGGCGTTTCCAATCGCGCAGTGTTGAACGTGCTGCGAAGTGCCGGGCTGCATTGCGCGGCCCTGCTCAACGCCAAGCTCCGCAACTTAAAGCCAACTCACGTCGAGATTGACGAGGCTTGGACGTTCGTGCAGAAAAAGCAATACCACGCGAAAGACCATCCAGTATTCGGAGATCAGTATTGCTGGCTGTCCATCGACGAGCCAACCAAACTGATTCTCAACTGGCAAATCTCCAAACGTTCAACGGGGGCGGCGTGGCGGTTTTTGTCGGACTTGCGCTCCCGCGTCACTAATGACGTGTTTGACCTGACAACCGACGGCTATCAGGCTTACCGCTACCGCGACGGCGCAGTGTTCCGCAATTTTGGATTTGGGGTGAACTATGGAGCGGAGATCAAAAGTTACGGCATCGTGGAAGCGCAAAAGGGCGAACGCCGCTATTCTCCGATGATTTGCACCAGTTGCAGACGCCTTGCCTACACTGGAAGCCGCCTCACTGCCGAAATCACGGTGAACCACGCCGAACGCCAGAACCTCAATGTGCGCTTGTTCAACCGCAGATTCACCCGGTTAACCCTTGGCTTTTCAAAGAAGCTGGCCAACTTGGAACATTCCACCGCGTTAATGGTCGCATTCCACAACTTCTGCCGCCCTCACAACTCTTTGCACCTGAAAGCCACCGAAACCACGCCAGCCAAGCCCCTAACGCCAGCTATGGCCATCGGGCTAACAGACCACGTTTGGACGGTGGAAGAACTTATTTCAGCAACAATCTCTTGACACACGACCAACCTTACACTCGTCGGTTTTCATTGCAGTTTTTATTTTGACACAAATCACCCATGAACAAAAGACACATCGCATTACCCCATAGTTATTTGCAAAAATAGACGGGGAACGTGTTGCGAGCTATCCGATCGTCCGGGCGTCGGATGTCTTTACACTTGGACTGTGAAAACTTAGGGTGAAAACGATTGGGTTTTAAATCGTAACTAATTATGCCGCAGACATTTAACATGATATTAAAGACGATTCAGAATTAGTGGCTTGGAATTTGCTGGTACAATTCGGAACAGGAAATCATTTTGGAAATAACCCGAACAGGTTATATGAAAATAGTGAAACGCGCCACTCCTCTTGCACTTACTGGATTATTCGTCAGCTTCTGCCCTAGGGCCCATGCTGAACCTGCGGGCTTGCTCAAGAGCCTTGAATCTTCTGATCTCTCCAGCTACATCCCATTAGCGATTTTCTTCGTATCCGCAATCGTAGTCTATCTCTGCAACCGTCCCCGGATGACGCTGTGCCCGCGCGCCCGCCGCCGCACGGAATCGTCTCACGGCGAAGCTCGTGGTTAATTGGGCTTTCGTTTCGCTCGCAGGATGAAAATAAAGGGCGCTCCCCGACGCGGGTAATTCGGCTTGAACCTCTGGGGAAATGATTCCGCCAGCCAAACAAGCGCGAGGCAAAGTATGAGTTTGGGTTTCATGGGCGGAATGGTAAGTGCGTTATTTTCTCCAAGACGACGACTTGCTTGACGATATTATGAGAATCATCCTCGTATGTGATCTTCACCTGATAATCTAAATTGCCACATTCGCTGGACGATCCTTGCAACCGGATAACCTCAACATGTGGCTCCACGAATTCGTGAGGAGCAGAGCAAGCTTCCCGCAGCCAAATCCGTCAGTCCCACGCCATAATCTCGGAAAGGCGAGGCCATGGTTAATTGTTCGATGCGAAAACCGCCGAGGAAGCGAGGGTCCGACCGGAGAATCTCATCCGCATATTTATATACAATCTGTCGTCCTCCGTCCGAGGCTGCGGGATAGACGATGGCCGCATTGCAAGGTGCGGTCGCATAACCCGCAAGCAGCAGGTTTAAAATGAGGACGGGATGGAGGATGAGTTTAGGGTTCACCAGGTATAGTGCGCGGTGTAAGTGACAGTCTCTTCCGCGTCCGGCTTTGCCTCAACCCGAAATTCGATGGTTTGCGCGTCTGTTTTGATGAAGTCCCTGGATTTTTCTATGATTTCCCATGTCGGCCAGCGGTAGAGATGTTCCACCACGCGGATTTCCGCCGCCTCCTTCTTGTGGTTGCGTAAAGTGATGGCAAACGACTCGTCCAACTCGCGCCGATTGTCGTCCAAGTGGTGATTGGTCCGCTTGCGTTCACCCACAATGTCAAAAGCGTTGCCAGTGGTGACCCGGATCATTTCGTTGCGCGGCGTGTGGTCGATGGTGTTTTCGCCCGTGAACTCCATTTGGCCATCGGCATCGCGGCGATAAAAACGCAGCCGCCCTTTGGGCAGCGGAATGCCCAAATGGTTCTCCTCCGAATTCTTAAACTCGCGCATCACCCATACTTTCGGATTGGATTCGGTGCCGTAATCGCGGTCGTTGCGAATGTTTTCGAAACCCCAGCCGTTGTAGCGATTGTAATCAATCTTCGCGCCGTCATAAACGTAAACCGGGTGCGACTTGATCCCGCTCGCCCGCACGAATTCGACCTGCTTGGTCTCGCGGTCCAGCAGGGTGGTGGCGCGTTGCAGCGTGTAAAGATGATATTCGTCGAAGGCTTTTTCGGTGACCGGCGGCGCAGCGCCGTTCAGTGAGTCGAACATGGCGGCCTTGGAGTAACTCCTGGGGGCATTTTCGTTTTGAATTTTGTTGACGTCGCCGGCCATCAATTTGATTTTGGCGCGGTTGAAAGATTTGCCCGTTTGATTGTCGATGGTGACCCAACCGACCAAATCCAGCATGTCGCCTTTTTCCGGTGCCACCAGATTATAAGCCGCCTGCCAGCTCATGCCGCCGGTGACGTAACTCAGTTCCGCGTCCAAGCCACCGCTGCGGTCAGTGTTCAATTGCCAGCTCAACGTCGGTTTCAAAATACTGTCGTCCGGCAAAGCGGGGAAAAGCGGCTCGCCCGGGAGACGAAACATCAGTTTCCCATCCACCTCAATAATGGGCTGGCCGCCCCCGCTTTCCGGCGACGAATAGGCCATCTGCGCCTGGTAGAATTCTTGTCCGTATTGACTAAATGCCTGTTGATGAGGCACATAACCGCTGCGCACAATCTTGCCGCGAATGATTTCCTTTTTTCCCTGCGCACCCTCCGGCTGGCTTTCGAATTCAATGGTTTTGCCCTCATAATAATTGAGCAGCAACGCCTGGGAAATTGGATCGGCCCGGAAGTTCTGTTCCAGGATTTGCAAGGCGCGTTTGCCCGTCGGATCGCGGAGAACCACGGAATCCGGCTCCAGATGCATGGTTGCCTCGTTGTAGCTGATGTCATTAACCCCCGCTTTGAGATTGAGGGGAATGGAATCGCGCACCACCGCAAAGTTTTGATTGTAAATCGTCAACGCGGGATCAGAGGCGAAAACCGCCTGCGCCGCGAGACCGCCGGCCATAATCGAAACAAGTTTTTTCATATCATCCTTATACGACACTTTCACAGTCCTTTTCTTAGACGGTTTCCCCAAAATACCGGAGAACCATTAATTCGCCGGAAGATGGTAATAAGCGCGAATGGTGGCAAACTGATCTTTCGGCAAAAGAAAAACATAGCGGCCCGGATAGGCCGCTTCAAGCCGTTCCATCAGCCTTTTGACAGCCGAATATTTGCCGTTCTTTTTGTCAAAGCCTTGAACGATGGGTGTGCAATTGACAAATACCGGTTCTCGAGGATTTGGTTTCACCAGCGTTGTGAATTGCTCAAACAATTTATCTTCGTGCCAGCCGCTAAAGGTGTCCAGCTTGGGAGGGAACCCCGGCTGAATAATTCGGCCTTCGCCAAAGACTCCGGCGAACCCGCACGTTTTCATGTAGGTCGTATATTTCACACTGGGGTTGGCGGCCCGCCAAATACGAACAGAGTGGAATCCAGCATCGCCGCACCATTCACGGGTGAGCTGGCACCACGCCGAAAATAGATCATCCTTAAAATTCCGAATATAAATAAACTGAACGCCCGTCGGCCCGGCCACCAACTCATCGTTGGCCGTCATTTTGGAGTAATACCAATCCAACAACGGCGAATTTAATTCTTGCAGCGTCGGACTCAACGGGGTGGCGACAGGAATCGTTCCACGGACCGGGTCATGCCAAAAATCGTAGAGCGCGTTTTGGTCAAATTGAAGGTTATCACCATCGCTCCACATGATGGAGGCATAGATTTTTCCGGGTTGCGCGGAAACCGCTTTGCCAGGAGTTTGCGTGTAGGTTTTATTTGGGAAACTTGACCAAAAACTTCCGTTCCCGTACAAGTCGCTCACAACGTAGCCGATGCCGTGAGGATTGGCGATTTCGTTGGCGGTATCGCCGGCATAGCCCATCAAGGACGTGCCGACTCCGTAACCTTTCGTGCGAAAGATTTTACCGATTTCGGCCCGTTCGTCCGGATTTTTCGCATCCAGATGAAAATCAAAGCCCTTGCTTGCGACGACGTAATCACACAGTTGTTTGTCCATCCGCAATTCGAAAACCACTTGCTTGCTGCAATTGGGCATTAGATTTGTGAGCGCCCAGTCGTAAGCTTCAATTCGGTTTGTCCATCTGTTGCGGAAATCCTCCACGTCCCCCTTCCATCCAAACTCCGAAGTTAGATCCGTTCTTATCGATTCAGTGACCGGAATGCCATCTAGCTGTGCGGCCGTCATCAGCGCGAGATACCAGGTCCAATCCTTCTCGGGATCATAGACGAACATTTTCTTCACGCGGGCTTCGTATTTTTGGAACAGAGCTCGTAAGCCGGCATTGTCGCCAGTCAATGGAGCCAACATTTCATATGGCTTTTTACTAAACTTAAGCTGCTCTCGATGTTCGCCGCTTGCGATCACATAGACCTCGGCAGAGGATTGATTTACCAATCCTTGCAAAGCCCACGCCGTCATTCTCGCGGCCCTGCTGGACTTGAGGCAATTGACAACGCAAGCATTCGTGGCCGCCGGCATTTTGGGAAACATCCCACTGGCCGCCAAAGCTGGCTTCCCGCTCAACACGAGCGAGAGGCAGCCAGCAAAAACTAAAACAAGTTTTTTCATAACATCCTGCCACCCTTAACCGGAACATTTTAGAAGCGAGGCTGCGTTCTTCCGGGTTAGAGTGGGGGCGAGCCTCATCACCCAACTACATTGTTTCGAGTTAGCCTACTTCGTTTCAAAACTATACTTGCCGGAGGGCACTTCGAACAACACCGGACCGTTGTCCATCCGAATGAACTTAATCACCCGCTTCCCTTGCCCATCAGGGGAAAACTACACGAAAGGAAGGTGACGAAGGAACGTGCCCGGCAGGCCAATTGGTCGTCTCGCCAGCGGCAGGCTGGCAATTTTTGCGAAAATCTGCGCTGGTAACCTGCTGACAACTCCCGTCGCCAAGCAAAATATTGCCAACGCCCGCCCTATGTTGTGTGGAGTGCATCTTCGACGACCATGAGACGGGCCCTAAAGATGAGTTAGTCTGTATCGCTACATCGTTTCCTTTCCCGTCTTTGGGGGAGAACCCATAATCGGGAGAAGGCTCCGTTCCTGCACCCAAGTTGCGATCACCGCCGAGCAATGATCGGGGATTGCTCGAGTTTGCACTTACTCCCACAAAATAAGACAGCGTGCTATTGTTTTCGATAAAAGTGTTGGTTGGCATGCCGTTCGTAAAAGAATCCCATGCCAATTCCCACCGCTCATCGGTCGGACACGCAAGTAATTTCGGACTAAAGCCAAGCTCGTTAGCCATAATCGCGTAGTTTGTCCAGCAGTTCGGCCCTTGGTCGCTATTTGTCAGAAGGTCCTTCCATCCCCCTTTGGCCGCGGATTCCGACGCGGGAAAGCGATCGTTATGATCGTTGGCCCAAATGCGATAGCCAGTGCCGATTTGTCTAAAATTGCTGATACACGGGATCATGAGGCGTTCGTTTCTCCGCCGGAGACGGTGCATCCCTAACGGAAGGAGAATGGAACCCAAAAACCAGCACACGCACAAAACAATAACGATCACCACCATCAGTTCGGTTCTGGTGAAGGCGGCCGCGCTATGCTCCAGCCTTCTCTTCATAATCATATCCAGCCTTACTTCGTTTCAAAGCTATACTTGCCGGAGGGCACCTCGAACACCGCCGCGCGCGGGTCCATGCGGAGGAACTTCACCCCCGGCACCTTCATCGCCCGCCGGCCGCTCTCATAAACGGACGAGGCATCCGCCGCCGGTATGGCAACGGTGGCGGTTGTATTCGCGGGAATTGTCACTTTAAGTGTCAAGAATTGGCCCGCCCATTTCCAATGCGTTTCAATCGGGCCGTGGATGCTGTCATACGTGACGTCCGCGAAAGTCAGTCTATCGTCGGGTTGCGGGGCGATGAGAATGTGTTTGAAAGCCGGTCCGTCGCTCTGGATGCCGCCGATGTTTTCCACCATCCATTGATACACGGCTCCAAACGAATAGTGCGCAAAGGAATTCATCCCCGGATCCTGAAACCCCTTTTCCGGCGTCCAGCCGTCCCAACGCTCCCAAATGCTGGTCGCGCCATGCTTGATCGAAAATCCCCACGAAGGAAATGTGTCGTTATAAATCAACCGGTAGGCCACGTCGTTCCGGTCCATCCTGGCCAGGGTCAGCATCAGGCTTTTGGTACCGATGAATCCCGTCGAAAGATGCCAATCGCGCTTCTTGATGTTCTCCACCAGGAATTTCGCGGCTTGTTGTTGACGGTCGGGGTCCAGCAGATCAAAGGACAACGCCAGCACGTAATCGGTTTGGGTGTTGCCCTCGATGCGCCCGTCTTTCTTGACGTAAGCGCGATTAAAGGCCGCTCTGATTTTTTCGAACAGATCGTTGTACTTGGCAGCGTCATCCGTTTTGCCGAGCACAGTCGCAATGCGCGCCATCAGCTTCGTGCAGTAGCCAAAGTAGGCCGTGCAAATGACGGTTTTGGGCGTCTCATCCTTGATATTCAGCCAGTCGCCAAAGCAATGGAATTCCTTTGGCGGCAGCATGTCCGGCGTGGACCGGTTTTTGCAGAAATCGATGAAGCGCGCCATCGACGCGTAATGCTTTTCCAGAATCCGCGTGTCGCCATAGACGTCATAAATGGTCCACGGACAAATCACGCCTGCATCCGCCCAGGCCGGGCCGCCGTCGTCCCCGGCCACCTTGACCGGCGCGACCATCGGGAACTCCCCGTCCTTGCGTTGCCCATCCTCGACGTCCACCAGCCACTTGGTAAAAAACGCCTGCACATCTTCGTGCAGCGTCGCCGCGCGGACATAGACCTGCGCGTCACCCATCCAACCCAGCCGTTCATCGCGTTGCGGGCAATCGGTCGGGATGTCGATAAAGTTGGCCCGTTGCGTCCAATACGTGTTTTTGGCCAGCCGATTGAGCATCGGGTCGGAACACTCGAATGTGCCCGCGTCCGCCGTGGCGCTGCTCAACGCCACTCCGGTAATTATATCCTTAAAAGGACGGCTTTTCAGGCCTGTGATCTCGACGTATTGAAAACCATGAAAAGTGAAGCGCGGTTCCCAGATTTCCGTGCCGTGGCCTCGGCAAATATATGTATCCGTCGCAATCGCTCCGCGCAAATTGACGGTGTAAATGCCGCCGTCCGGCTTCAGCCGTTCGGCAAAGCGCAGGGTGATCTTTTGCCCCGGCGAACCACTGACTTTCAACCGCACCACCCCTGCAAAATTCTGCCCAATGTCAAATACATACACACCCGGATGAACTTGCGTGATGGATTGGGGTTCGACTTCCGTAAAAGCCCGCACCGGCGGAGCCGGATGCCATTGGATCAAGGGATTCATTTCCGCCCCGGTCACAACCGCATCCCATTTCCGATCGTCAAAGCCAGGCTCGCTCCACTTTTGCTCCAGCCGCGCGTCAAAAGATTCGCCCATCAGAAAATCGGCCGATGTTATCGGCCCAGTCGAAGCCTTCCACTCCGGCCCGCTGGCGATAATGTCATGGGTACCGTCGGTATAATCGACCTGCAATTGCGCGCGCATCCGGGGCTTTTTCCCATAATGATCCCGAATTTGTCCCCAACCGATGTATCCGCTATACCAGCCATCCGCCAGAATGGCCCCGAGCGCATTGCGGCCTTTCAGCAACATCGGCGTGACATCGTAGGCGCGATAATGGACGCGCTTGGTGTAATCCGTCCAGCCCGGTGTAAAACGGTCTTCGCTCACCCGCTGGCCGTTGAGGTGCAAATCAACCAACCCGAGCGCAGTTGCATAAAGGATGGCGCGTTGGACAGTCTTGGAAACATTGAACTCCGTCCGCAAATACGGCGGCGGTGGCAGCAGCAGCGGGGTGTACTTCAATTCACCCCACGGCGCGCATCCCGCCGGTCCGATCACCTGGCAACCCGGCCATTCCGTCGCAGCAATCGGCCGATTGTGCCAATTGTCGCCGCCTTTGTCCGTCGCTCTCCACTTTCCATCCGTCACCAGCGTGTAAGTTTGTCCATCGTCCGCAGTCACGGTCAATTGGGCGATCAAACCCGCCGGGCCGGTTTGGGCATTCTCCACCTCAACCCGCACCATGTTCGCACCGGGTTTCATCATCGAAGTCACATCCACGAGGCGCGCGTTGCCCTTGCTGCTGCTGTGCGACATCGCCACGGCCTGGCCGTTCAAGTCAAACCAAACCCGGGAATCCGCCGCCACCAACAATTCCGCCTTGGCCACCTTGGCGTTGCCCGGGACCTTCAACTCGCTCATGAACTCGCGTTTGCCTTTTGGAAAATTAGGAAACGTGTCGCCACTGAACCAAATCCATTTCGCGCCCATAAACGGCGCAGTGACCGTCGCCGAATGGCGCATTTTATCATAACCAATCCACTGCCCCTGCCACTCCTTCTGGTCCAGCAACCCCATCGACCAAAAAGCCGGCTCGCTCCAACCCGAAACTTTTCCGTCCTTGTCCCAAACCCGCACCTTCCAGTGACAAACCTGCCCCGAAACCAGCCCCCGCCCCGCATAAACAATGGCCGTCGTATTGTCGCTGGCAACTTTGCCGCTATTCCAAACATTCCCCGAGTCCTGATCCAGAATGGTTGCCGAATCCGCCACCAGCACCTGATACGCCGTCTGCCGCTCCCCGCGCTCCTTAGAGGTCACTAGCCAGGACAAGCGCGGCGTCGTTTCATCGATGCCCAGCGGATCGACCAGATACTCGCAACGGAGATACGACGGCGAGAGCGGCGCGGCCACCGCGCGGCTGGAACCGCCGGCCAATGCGGCCAGAAATGTCAACAAGACTAAAGCGGGGATGTTTCTGGTATTCATAATTTTGCTTGGCCGATGTTGTCCCGCCCGCCACCCCCGCACAATCAAAAATAATGGGCTCTTTTTTTGGTGTGCATTTTCTGGTTTCCGCGGCAGTGACTACGTGGTATGATAAACTATATGAACGCGTTGAAAGAAACGATTATCGAGAAACTCGACAGCCTGCCCGAGCCCAAGCTCCGGCAAGTGATGGATTATCTCACGTTTCTGACGTGGCAGGGCGGCGGTGAAGAGCCGTCGTTGCTCTCGGTGGCCGGCGGGTTGTCCGGCACACCGATGTCGGCTGCCGAAATTGACCAGGAACTTTACGGGCAACGTAAGACTGGGTGAAGTCTTCACAACCCATTTTCGTAGACACATGGGGTTGGCGGGCCTATTTAAGCATTTAAATGAAGCTCACCGGAAAGACTTTGTATGTAATTGATTGCGCGGCCCTTCTGCTTGGAATAATCAGCCTGTATGGAATTGTTATGATGGTACTATTCCTGGCGATTGCAAACAAGCCCAAAGCGATTGGCAAGATGTGGGAGAATAAGACCACCCTCCTGATAATCTGTCTCTTTTTCTTGTGTGCCATCTGGTGTTTCGTGCGGCGGAAAAGGTTTAAATTCCAGTTAAAATAATCCCATCCCAAAAAACAACACGAAGACGCACCATAACCAACATTTCAACATTTTGTCGGCCGCGCCGCGCCCCCTCTTTCCACAACGGCTTATTCGGACAGCAACGGATTAAATCCCGCAATGCGAAAATGTTTGTCGGTCGCCAACGCGTCCACCAAGCGCAGTTCCTTCATCACAACAAAGCTCGCGCAATCTGTGAACGAAAATTCCTGATCCAGATGCTTCAACATGAATCCCCGCGCCGCCGCGAAGCGGCCGGGTGTCATCCATTCAATGCTCAACGCCTGCGACGCCTCAGTGAGGCGCAGAAATTCCTTCAACAGCTTTGTCAATCCGCGGGCGCGCAACAGCGTTGCGGTTTCATCCAAAATGTAATCCGTGGTAACCGCCCGACGCCTGGCGCGCCGCGATGTTTCCATGATGGCGACCGCCTCAGCGTGCGCCGCGCTTGCCGCCGACACCAGAGCGTAAAAACCACCGCTGTCAATGAACAGCGGTTCAGACGCCATAAACGACCCGGTCAATTTGCCGGTCGGTCAGCGGCTTCGCGAACTTGTTCGCCAGACGATGGAAGCGGTAAAGGGGATCATTGGCGCCCACGCCGCTTTTCAACTTCAAGGGCCAGATGTTCGCGAGCTTGTGGCCGCGATACGTGAGCGACACGGTCGCGCCCTTTTCCAACGTGCGCACGAGCGAGCGTGTCCGCGAACGAAGTTGCGAAGTTGAAATCGTTTTCATGCGGGCAATTTAACACAGCCACCGCCTCTCTGCCAAGCCCCTGAATGAAAAGAGCAATGCAAAGCGGCCAAAGGCTCGGTGGAGCAAAACGCAACAAAGCGAAGTTGGGGATGGAAAGCCGGACGTGGAATGCAGGAAATTTCGTAAGCCCTCCCTTCCAGGCCGTTTCCCCGTGGGAGACGCCGATTACAAAAATAGTTTAAAATAGTTAATTGTTTAATGAATATGTATGCTATTATACATTCAGATTATTGGCTCAATGCAGCCATGACGAGAACGTGAAATGCTAAAACAACAAACAACACCATCACCATTGTGAATCCACGCCACGGCAACATTGCTCTGCTGCCGGATCATTGCCCTAACCTCTCGTGGGGAATCAAGGGAAGGTCAAACCGTCGACGACGGTCGCGGTCAGTCGCGGCCAGTCGCGGCGTGGCGGGCACGGGCAACCCCATTACGCAGGGGAGCGCAACCGTCCCGGTTGTCAAGCGGTGCGTTTCGCGCCGCGCTTCCGGGCAAAGTTGCATTTGGCCAGACCCCAAACACGGCGCGCGTGACGCACGCGCTCCTCATTTCGCATTTAAAGACCGGCCAATCACGAATAATTGCCCGGTTTCGTGTTATTCAGGCCGAGTTTCGGGGTAATTCGTTCTAATTCGCGTTAAAAATAAATTCAGATGAATCAACAACCCAAAAGCGGGTTCTGGCTGGGTCACGAAGCCTTCCGGGAAAAGCACCGACGACTGGCGGGCGGTCCCCACCCGGTTCAATGCGATAGGGGCGCGCTGCTGCGCGTCCAAAAGCCGTGTGGATATTCATGATCCAGCCCTGAGACCCGGTCAAACCAGTGGTGCAGCCCGAATTATGTGCAAACAGTTAAAAGCGAATCACTTGGATAATAAATGAGGTTTTCGCCAGTCAGGCTCAGTCAAGGTGAATCGCACCACTTTCTTAATTCGTCAACCACCCGATGGGCAAACAGGATGACCGGGTTTTGTCCCATGTCATGCGCCAGCCGTGCCCCGGTGGGCCATTGTGCAACGGAGATTCCGTGCCCCGCGTTGACAGCTCATGCGCCTTTCTGGCAAGCTCCTTAAGCCAACAACCCGTGCTAAATGCCGTCGCAACCGTGAATAGCAAATCCCAGCGCTGGCTTGTGCCGTGCCTTTGCCTTGTGCTGGCCGCGATCACCTTCGCCGTTTTCGGGCAGACGTTGCATCACGAGTTTGTCAACTACGATGACGATGATTATGTGTATGCAAATCCGGTGGTCGCCCAGGGTCTGACGCGCAAAGGGATCGCTTGGGCCTTCACCCATGTTCACGCCTCTAACTGGCACCCCTTGACCTCGCTTTCCCATGAGCTGGACTGCCAGCTTTATAGGTTAAATCCGGGCGGACATCATCTCACCAGCGTCCTCCTCCACATCGCGACAGTGATCGCGCTCTTTCTGGTTCTGCGCGCAATGACCGGCGCTCTTTGGCGAAGCGCGTTTGTGGCGGCGGTGTTTGCCATTCATCCGTTGCGGGTGGAATCGGTGGCGTGGGTGGCAGAACGCAAGGACGTGCTCAGCGGATTGTTCTTCATGCTGACCATCGGTGCTTATGTTCGCTATGCGCGCCGTCCGTGGTTGTTGGCCCGCTATGGGCTGGTGGTGTTGCTGTTTGCGCTGGGCCTGATGTGCAAGCCGATGTTGGTCACGCTGCCCTTAATACTATTGCTTTTGGACTACTGGCCGTTGCAACGGAAGGAATCGGCGGGAAAATTGGCGCTGGAAAAGCTGCCCTTACTGGCGCTCTCCGCCGTTTCCTGTGCGGTCACGCTCCTCGTTCAGCATGAAGCCATTCAATCCACCGGGGTATTTTCGCTGCCGGTGCGCTTTGTCAACGCCTTGCTGGCCTGCGAGATTTATCTCCGCCAAATGATTTATCCGGCGGGATTGGCGGCGTATTATCCCTATTCGCGCCATGGTGTGCCGGGGTTGGAAACGGCAATCGCCGCGATGCTGTCGGCAGTCTTTTCAGTGGTCGCATGGAGAATGCGGCGCACCCAGCCGTGGCTGTTGACCGGATGGGCTTGGTACTTGGTTATGCTGATTCCGGTGGTGGGAATCGTACAGGTGGGCGGGCAGGCCCACGCGGATCGGTACACCTACCTGCCGCAGATTGGCATATATGTGGGGTTGACATGGCTGGTGGCGAAATGGCGGCTGAGCCGCGTGGCGCTTACCGGCCTCATGGCCGGCGTGCTCGCGGTGCTGATGGCCTGCGCTTGGAAACAGAGCGCGTATTGGCAAAACAGCGAAAGTCTCTGGACCCACACGCTGGCCTGCACCACTGACAATTGCCTGGCCAATTACAATCTCGGCCTCGCTCTTGAATACAAAGGAAGATTGAACGAGGCGATCAACCATTACCGAATGGCAGTGGAAATCAACCCCAACTATGCGGAAGCCCACAACAACCTCGGCACGGCTCTTTTCCAACAGGGAAAAACAGACGCAGCGATCCCCCATTTCCAGGAGGCGCTGAAAATCAAGCCGCACTTCGCGGATGCGCACTACAACCTTGGCAACGCTCTTTTGCAAAATGGTGACGCGGACGAAGCGATCACTCAATTCCAAGCGGCGGTGCAAATCGACCCCGGCTATGCGCCAGCCCATAACAACCTCGGCGACGCTCTTCTCCAAAAAGGCAGCCTGGAGGAAGCGATTGCCCAGTACCAAACCGCGTTGCAAATCAATCCGGACAATGCGAATGCCCACGCCAATCTTGGCATCGCTTTTCAGCAAATAGGCAGGATGGACGAAGCGAGCACCCATCTTGAGAAGGCGCTGCAAATCGACCCGGCCAAGCCGGCATTCCAAAACAATCTGGCGTGGTTCCTCGCCACTTGTCCGAAGACGTCGCTGCGCAACGGCAAAAAGGCGGTGGAACTGGCCCGGCAGGCCAACGCTCTAACCGGGCGAGAGAATCCCATCATTCTCCAGACCCTCGCCGCCGCTTTCGCCGAAGCCGGGCAATTTAACGACGCCGTGAACACCGTTCAAAAGGCCATCGAGCTGACGGGGACGGCGGGGCAACAAAATTTGGCGGCGCGGTTAGAAGGAGAGTTGAAGCAATATGAGGCTGGACTCACAATCCATCAGTGAACACTTAATTCGTCAGCCGCCCGATGGGCAGGCTGGACAGCGCGGCCTTGGGATTTGTCTGGCTGAAATAGTTTGCCGACCAGTCGTTGGCGAAGAGGATGACGGGGTTTTGGCCCATGTCGTAGGCCAGGCGCGCGCCGGTGGGCAGCGAGAGCGCGTCCAGATCCGGCTCGGTGAATTGCGCGGGCAGCCAGCGCACCACCGTCCAGGGCGCGGCTTCCAATCGCGAGGGCGCGCCGTACTCGCTTTCCAGCCGGTATTGCACCACTTCAAATTGCAGCGGACCCACCGCCGCCAAGAGCGGCACTTTGATGGTGGCATCGCGCAGTTGCAGCACCTGGATGACCCCCTCCTGCAAAAGCTGGTCCAGGCCGGTGCGGAATTGCTTGAACTTCGCCGTGTTCGGATTGTGCAGGTAGGCGAAGGCTTCCGGGGTGAAGCGCGGAATTTCCTTGTAACAAATATTTCTGTCGGTCGTCAGGGTGTCGCCGATGCCAAAATCGGAATGGCCGACGAGGCCGATGATGTCGCCGGGATACGCCTCGTTGACCACTTCGCGTTCGTTGCCAAAAAGTTTATGGGAACTGGACAGCCTGACTTTTTTCTCAGTGCGCGGATGTATCACAGTCATGTCCCGCTCGAATTTGCCCGAGCAAATGCGGACAAAGGCGATGCGGTCGCGGTGTTTTGGGTCCATGTTCGCCTGGATTTTGAAAATGAAACCGGAAAACTCGGCGTGGTCTGGGGCAATTTGCGACCCGGCCATGACGCGCGGCTTGGGCGGCGGCGAATGTTTCAAAAAACCGTCCAGCAACAATTGCACTCCAAAATTGTTGACACCGCTGCCAAAGAAGACCGGCGTGGTCTGGCCAGCCAGCACCGCCGCATCGTCAAAAATTTCCCCGGCCGAATCGAGCATGGCCAGCTCCTCCGAGACTTTGGCGAAGGTTTCGTCAGACAGCCGTCCGCGAATGATCGGATCACTCAGGCCGCCGACGGAAACCGGGGCGCGGTATTGCCCGCCCACCACACGCTCGAAAAGATAGACTTGACGCGTCTGGCGGTCATAGACGCCCTGGAATTCGAAGCCGTTGCCGATCGGCCAGTTGACCGGGAAGGCCCCGATGCCGAGGACGCGCTCCAGTTCGTCGAGGAGCGCCAGCGGCTCGCGCGTGGGGCGGTCGCATTTGTTCATGAAGGTGAAAATCGGTACGCCGCGCTGCCGGCAGACTTCGAAGAGTTTGAGCGTCTGCGCTTCAATTCCCTTGCCCGCGTCAATCACCATGACCACGGCATCGACGGCGGTCAGCACGCGGTAGGTGTCCTCGGAAAAATCCTTGTGGCCGGGGGTGTCAAGCAGATTGATGCGGTAGCCGTCGTAATCGAACTGCAGCACGGTCGAGCTGATGGAAATGCCGCGCTTGCGCTCCAGTTCCATCCAGTCGGAAGTGGTGGCCCGCTGATTTTTGCGGGCCGTGACCGAGCCGGCCAACTGCACCGCGCCGCCGTAGAGCAGCAGCTTCTCCGTCAACGTCGTTTTGCCGGCGTCGGGATGCGAGATAATGGCGAACGTGCGCCGTTTCTGGATTTCTTTGGCAATATCCACGAGAATCCGGAGGGTAGCACGGATTTGGCGAAGGACAAGAACATCAACTCATCCGGATATTTGGATTTAAGATGTATGATTGTCAAAAATATTAGTTGCATTCAACCGCGCGGTTGTGTATATATTGACGCGTTCGATGAAAACTTGCTTAAACATATCAGCCACGAGTTGGCCGACCATGACAGTCCCGATGGTTATCGGGACACGTCATAGCCGGTATACCGCTGGTTGTGCGTTTGGCCTTGGACTATCCCAGGCACCAATCGGGCAAAAGCTCGAAGGTAATACGGATAGACTCATGGTAAGCAGGTAACGAATCGAAAAGAGAATTTCCCAACCCTGCTTACCGAGTGTAAGCAGGGTTTTTTATTTTCCCCGCGAAACGGACGGGGTGAATGGCAGTTAACGAAATACGAACGATCTGTGAACAAGAATAACGCGACATCTTGATGATGTCTTTTGGCGACAATACGAATTTTACGAGGACGAGCATAGAATCGTCACCGACGTGGTGTGCCCACGGCCAGAAGACAACCTCGTCAAGTAGAGCGAAACGAATTTTACAATTACAGTCTAAGGGCTTTGCAGGAGGTGTGCCTTTAAACACCGAAACAGCCGCCGTGAAACCGCGGGTTGGTATCGCAAGATAGCAAGAGGTGTTTGTTCTTTGTTGAAATGGCAAACTAAGTGGTGAGTGACAAGTAATGATTCACTCACCACTTTTCACTTTCTTTCAAGTCGCGCGCCAGCCTGCGCGGCAGAGTCTCCAAAACTCAGCATGCCTGGGGCGGCACCAGGGCGACTTGCCAATTTTTCACGGGGTCGTGGCAGACAAGCAATGCACTTGCCCTGCAAGCAAGCCGATGTGGGAGCGTTACCCACCGACTCCACCAGCCTTCGCCCGCAACGCAGCGGCGGGCGAAGGCTGCCGCGCCGGAGCGCAACGCGCGAAGGCGGGCTTATACGCGTTCGGCCACCGGGCTACGGCTCGGCAGGCCATTTCACTGCGGGAAACTCGACCAATGCACAGAGATGAGCCTCATAAACTCATTCAGGTGGGTGCAACTCCCACTCCCGCTACCAATTCAAGGGAAGTGATCCGGCGGCCGGTCCGTAAAACCGGTGTCTTCAAACAAGCCGGAAGCGACGACTGGAGCATTACCAGCACTTCCCAATTTCCGGACTCGTAGCTCAATCAGGAGAGCGCCCCGTTGTCTGCGGGAGGGTTGAGGGTGCAAGTCCCTTCGAGTCCGCCATCAGCGCGTAGTGTAGCAGCCAACACACCCGGCCTGGGACCGGGCGATCGCAGGTGCAACTCCTGCCGCGCTGACCAATTTCAATATGCTGCCGTGGCCGAACATATGAGGCATCCGTCTTCTAAACGGAACCATGCGGGTGAAAATCCCGCCGGCAGCGCCATTGCCAGATGGTGTCAAAGTAGCACGACGGTTTGTTAAACCGTTTTTAAATGCGTAAATCTAACAGCTATATGTGCTTGTTCATAAATTACTTACAGCGTCAATACGCCTCTTGAAGTCATTTTTATCTTGCGTGTATGCAACGTATATGCAACACTTGGTGCATGATAAAAGAAGATTCACGGAAGCCCGCAAAAGCACCAACATGGCCCCGAAAAGTGCAACCTGGCCGCGCAATCGTCAACGTATATCGGCGTACGACGCCTCAAGGCCACTTCGCTTACATGGTTGCCAATTATTCCGATGGCAAGCGCCGTTTCGAGTGCCACGCCACAGAAGCCGACGCCTTGGAACGTGCGGACACGCTCGCCAAGCAGATTGACAAGCGCGATTACGTGGCCGCGAACATGACACGGGCACAAGCAATCGAGTATTCCGACGCCGTGGCCGCGCTCGCTCCCTTCAATGTGACCGTACGTTCCGCAACTAGCGCCGTGGCCGAAAGCCTCAAGGTCATCGGCAGCCTTGTAAACCTTCACGCCGCCGTCCAGTTCTACGCCGCACGCCACAAGAAAATCATCAACAAGCCCTTCGCGGACGCGGTTGCTGAGGTTTTGAAGATCAAAGAAGCACGGAAAGCGTCTCACAGATACATGGAGGATTTGCGCTCCCGCTTGAACTGCACCGCGAAGTCTTTCTGCAAAAACATCGGCGACATCACAACGGCGGATATTCAGGAATGGCTGGACGCTCAAAAGTTTGGAACACAAGCCTACATGAATTTTCGCCAAGTGCTTCACATGCTGTTCAACTTCGCCGTGGCGCGTAACTTCGCCGTGGACAATCCAGTGAAGAAAACGGAGCGTATCAAGGTGCAACGTGGCGAAACCAAAGTTTTCACGCCGGTTGAAATTGGTCGGTTGCTGGACGCCGCACGCAATCAATTCCCCGAATTCCTGCCGTGCTTGGCAATCGGCGCTTTTGCAGGGGTGCGCTCTGCCGAGATTGGTCGCATGGAGTGGAGCGATATTCACCTTGCGGAAAAATTCATCGTAATTGGTGCGTCCAGAGCAAAGACAGCGGGCCGTCGCATCGTTCCAATTTCCGATAACCTTGCGGAATGGCTTGCGCCGTATGCCGAGCGCGAGGGCAAAATCTGGAAGGGCACGGAAGATTCGTTTTATGAGAAACAGAAGCATTTGCTGGCCGCCACAGCGGTTGAGGCCGACACCAACAAGGGTATTAAAGCACAAAAGCCTGTACAGTGGAAAGCAAACGGACTGCGCCACTCTTTCGCGTCATATCGCTTTGCACTCACCAATGACGCCGGGCGCGTAGCGGGCGAACTTGGCAACAGCGCCGCCGTGGTTCACAAGAACTACCGGGAGCTTGTCAAAGAGAGCGATGCAAAAAAATGGTTCGGCGTCCAGCCCATCCGGGCCGCGAATGTCATCACTCTTGCCGCTGGGGGTGACAAGTGAATGAGGTAATTGACAGACTGACGTATCCGAATTATTCAATTCCCAAGTTGCGCTTCTCCCCGCGCAACAGCCAACGCCCGGCGGAGATTGCCAAGGAATTCGAGCAGGTGGATGAGTGGCTTTATCATCGTGGCGACGATCCGCGAAAGGCCGGAATCTCTAAAGACAACATCGTCAAGTATAGGAGCGTTTTGGAAAGCGTCAGCAATGCACGAGGATGGCTCAATGCGAAAGCAAGAGGAGAAAAACTTGTCAAGGTGGGCGGGATTCAGGTTGGCAGCACACAGTGGGACAAAAAAAAGTTTGCGCTCAATATCATTGCGGCGTCGAAACGGCACGATAGGTTTGACGTTCCAAAGGTGATTTATCAAGCAGCGATGCAAAATGACAGCCCGTTTTTCAGACGCTTGGGGGGTCTAAGACGGAAACCGCTGCGGGCAGAAGTTGACTGGACTCGCGTTGATATTCTCCCATGCTTTATCGTGGACTTTTGGGTTGGCCATCCTGTTCACCCGATACCACCGCTTTGTCTATTTTCCCATAAAGCACTCACAGAATTTTGCCGTATCGCCCTTGGCATAAGTCCGGAAGAGCACTCGATTCGTCAATGGGTTTCCCGGCTACACCTTGAACGCTGGAAGCCTTCTTTGATAAAGGGATGCGATAAAAATCCTCAGACAGACAAAATTAAATTCGATTGAATTGGGGCACACCGGCAAAGTCTATGCCAGTCTGTGCCAAAAAAGCGTGACGGTATTTTGTGCGTTTTCACCGTCACACAAGCGAATTTGCGTCTCCCTTCCCGTGCGTGCGACACTTGGACATGTTAAAGACATTACCAACACCTGACGCCGCTGCGGGACATTTAAAGCCAGCGGTAGGAATCACCGATAAACGGGGATATTCGCAACGATGGCAGTTTTCACCGCGTCACATTGACAATTTGATTGCCCAAGGCTTACCCCACCTAAAAATTGGAAAAAGGCGGGTGCGGATTATAGTTGACGAAGCCGATGCTTGGATGCACGAAAAATTTGCAACCCGGCGCAACGGCACAGTGGCCGGGATAAAGGCTTGATATGCGACACTATGTTAAATTATTCGGTTCAATCCTCGACTCCACCGTGTGGCGGGAGTCGCCAGAGACAAAGCTTGTTTGGATTACGATGCTGGCGATGACTGATGAATGTGGAGTTGTCGGTGCTTCCATTCCGGGACTGGCAGCGCGAGCTGGTGTGTCCGTGGAATCCTGTAATGCTGCAATTGCAAAATTCCTGGCTCCCGACCCTTACTCGCGCACAAAAGCATTTGAAGGAAGGCGGATTGAGGAAATAGACGGCGGATGGCGTCTATTGAATCACGCCAAGTATCGAGACATAATGTCAACCGAGGAACGAAGGGAATACCACGCGAAATATTATACTGAGAAAACAAAGCCAAAGTTGAAAAATGTTGAAAATGTTGAATCAACTAATTCAACACATACAGATAAAAAGACAAATTCAGATTCAAAGGCAAAAGCAGATTTAAAAAAAAAGAAAAGAGAGTCTGACTCTGTTTTTTCAAAACCTTCTATTGAGATCATAAAGGCAGAATTTAAAAGACTTAAAAGTACTGACATTGAGGCGGAACGGTTTTTCAAGTGTAACGAGAAACACGGCTGGGTCATTAAAGGCGAACCAATAGCCGACTGGAAGGCAGCGGCCAAAGGTTGGATTGATAGCCCGAAGCCGTGGAAGGCAACTGTAACGGACGGCAATGCGTCCGCTGTCAACGTTGCAAAAGTTACAGATGAAACCGCCTACCGCGTCGAAGAAAACGGAAAAGTCTATGAATTTCCAATTGACAAGCCGCCGCCTGAAGGATTGCACCGATTGGCCTGGCAACAATGGAAAGCAAACCCTGAAAGCTACAAGAAAAAATTATGAGCCGACCCCCACTTGCAAACGAAATTGCAACTCTGCCCTGTAGAACAAAGGAACCTACACGAAAAAAAACAGATTCCAGACCGGGGGTAAAAACCTTCCCCGGCGGTTGCCGCGCAGCATTGCCACATGGCTAAATTGAAAACCGTAGGCGAAAAGCAACAATGATACAATGTTTTCATGCTAACACAAAAGAAAGGACTACTTGACATGACCCCTGAAGGATTTAAAAATCGAGGCCGACCCCGATCGAGCATTCCGCTTGAGCAGCGCAAAAGAATTTACGGCGCACGGGCTAGGGCTAAACGCCAGGCATGGCTTGCCAGTCATCCAGCCGAAGCTGCACGGGTTAGGAAAAAGAGCCGTGAATCCCAAAGGGAATGGCGTTGGAAAAACATCCGGCGATTTCGCGTAAATGCCCGGCGTCGTTACCGCTTGGTTTGCGCCCAAAATCCGGCGCACAGGACATTAGCACAATGGCACGAAGAAAACCGGCAAGCGTGGCTCGTAAGAGGCAAAAAGTGGACATCGGAAGCCGAGCGTTGCCGAGTTTATCGGACGGAGAATGCTGCTGCAATACGAGCGCGGGATAAAATCCGCCGGGCGAAGGGAATAAAAAATCTGGCTCCGTGGTACCTGGCTCATCTACTCGCAAAATCCTCTGGTTTAAAACGGCGGTCACTTGCGCCCGGTTTAATTTTGGCGAAACGCGCCTTGCTGGCAAAAGCGCGAGCCGCAAACGAAGCTAGCGAAACGGAATGATAATTCTCTTGTGACTTGACAACCCGGCCGGCAAATGTAATGCTGGTGCAGCAGTAAAAAAGAAAAAGTATTAACGACAGGTTTAAGATTATGAATTTACGAAAATTATTTTCACGCAAATCGCAACCGCAACTTAGCAAAAATTTCACCGCTCGACTAGCCGCCGCCAAAAGCCAGCCGGGGGAAACTTTCCCGCTGCCGGGAGTGCCGGGGGCGCGTGGCCGCACGCCGAATCCGCCCGTCGCACAACGCGAGCCAAAACCGGAAGCCGTCGCTTTGCTGGCCCGCCTTGTGTCCACGATCACCGAGGATGAGTTGTCGCAACTGAAAGAATTGAACTCCGCTTGGCCGGGATTGACTTTGAACAAAATAGTCAGCATGGCCGAACTCGAAGCCAGCCGCCGTCCTTCCGGTGCAACCAAGGCCGCCGACACGACCGCGAAGCCCGCCGCTGTCAAGCCTATGACGTTTGCTGAAAGCCGGTCAGCCGGAATTATCGTTTTGCAGCCGGGAGAGACCCTGCCAAACTACACCGAAGAATTTTTCCGGGCGTGCGGACGGACTAATGGCCCGTCAAGCACAGTAACGGCTGAGTCCCAAGCCATTTCCGCCGCGTATTCCAAAGCTATTGAAGCGCCGCCAAAGGCCAATTACGTGCATGTGGAGACGAAGGCCAGAATGCACGAAACTATTCCCGTCCGCCAGATCGAGCGTTTCGGCGCAAGCGTTTGGATTTAGCTTTCGCCAGTGCTGGTCTGATCTAGTGCCAACTGGATTGACCGCCTACTGGCCCTGTCACCCGTCCAGCGGTTTTCTTGGAATGAATTATCCGCTGGACGGGTATTTCATGCCCGCAATCAGGCCGGGAGATACCCGTCAAAACTAGCGTTGCGATGCATTGCGACGCATGTTCTAGCGATTATTAAGCGTCGATTGTGACAGTGTGCCCGATGGGGTGTTTTGTGAGTTTAGCAAGGTTGCAAAAGCAGGAACGCGCCACGGCTGGCCAACGCTGTCAATTCGCCTTGTTTCCGGCGGCTGTCCCTGCTTTGATTGCACCCGTCCGCACAAAAACGAATGAAGCAATAAATTTTTAAACAATCCGCGAGCTTCGGCTGCTGTCACTCACGAAACGGGAAATTTCGACTCAAAAGACAGCGTTTGAAGGCACGCCCCATCCGGGGGCGTGCCGAAAGCGTTCTTCCAAGGGCATACCAGTGCCTGTAGCGGGACGTGATTAAGCACGTCCCTTTTGTTTTCGACAGCCCGGCTCGCGCGAGGATAAACGCTATGAATCCGAAAACAATTATATCTCTGCTGGCAATCGCCGGGGCATTAACATGGCGGGCGGGAGCGCAAACCAACGACATTCGCCTTGACGTTCTCCGCACGCTGGACGGCGAGACATTCACCAACGCCAGAGTAGAGCGCGGCAATGCCGTCTTTGCCGTTGTGACCTTTGACGGCGGCGGGAAGAAAATCCCATTCACTAATTTACCGCCGGATGTTCAAACGCAACTTGGATTCGACCCAGCCAAGGCGCAAGATGAGGTTGACCGTCAAGCGCGCCGAAAACAGGAAGCCCAAGATGCCTTACAGGCGCAAATAAAGGCCAGACAGGAGGCGGAGAAAGACAGGCTTTTTCGGATTGTTGATGATAAGGTTTTCCCAGTTTCAGATTTTCAATATATGCATGGTCGAGTTTTACAAGTGCTGTCCAACGGCGTCCTGCTTATATTATATAAAGCATCTGCGCTGCATTTATACGCCGCCCCCGTGCATGGCAATCTGAACATAGGCGGCATGGCGGATGGGCCAAGCCTGTATTTTCAGGATGAACTTAGCGATAAAACGGTTTTCGTGAAATGTCCAATTCGCGGCATGACCGACGGAAGGGACTGGAGGGGGCTTTGCAAGCCAAACGGGACATTTTCATACACGAGCATTGACGGAAGCCAAAGGGTTGTCGAAAAACTCGATACCGGCGTATCCAGCGTGACCAGATCAGATGCAGTGTTGCAGCCAGACGATGTGCCCGTTAACCGCCCCGCCCGCCCGCGCACATCGCGCTCGCCCGCGCCAGCCTCCCCGCCGCGCTTTTGAACGCCGGATGGCTCAAGACTGCGGGTGGAAGCCCGGCGCGTCATAGGGCCGAATCATGGCCGCTGGTGTCCTGACCCGTCACAAGCCGGGCCAATGGCCCGCCATGACATTGCGCCTGACCAGCCGCTAAACATGCGTTTTTACGCATTCCTTTGCCCATAGGAGCCATTGCAACGATAAAAAGGTATCCAACCAGCCAAACGGCTTAAAGCGGTCTTGCAGAGTTGCCGAAATTCCGTGCAACAGAGTGCAACACCAAACGTGCGGAATTGTGCATTTTTGCGGCGAATTGATAAAACCACTGAAAACACTGGTTTTATCTGTATTCATGCACCTTTTGTGCGTGTTCGTGTTGTTGTCACGAAAGGCCAAAAACGGATTGTTAAACCGCACGGTGTTGGTGCGAGTCCAACTCTGGCAGCCAATTTGGAAGGCAGGCAGATATAAGCTGGCTGCGCCTGTCCCGAAAACAGGATCGGCTCAAACCCGAGGTCGGAGCATTACCGACGCCTTCCGCCAATTCCAAACCCTTAACGAAAGGAAATCTTATGAAACCCGTTCTCCGCTATCAAAGCCAACTGCTCTATCGCAAGAGCTACAAACCGAAGCGAGTCATTCGCATCCGGCCCACTGGAAAGCTGAACTTCGTGTTCCGCCCAGTGAACCGGTTTGGTTTGAAACCGCAATTAACAATCGTCTCGTAGCTCAAAAGCAGAGCCCCCGGCCGATAACCGGAAGACCGCGGAGCAGTACCGCGCGGGACGAGTATTTCCACTGGATGGTGTAGTCAGTCTGCACGCCGGTCTGAAAAGCCGGAGGTGTCGGCGCAATCCCGACTCCAGTGGCCAACTTGCAAATCATAATCCCGCTTTGCGGGCACAAAAGGAAACATGATCGCTCTAACTACTACTCAAGTGCGCCTTTTCGCCTCGGCCAAAAGCTGGATCGAAGGCGAAGCGGTGCGCCAACTCCATGCCACCGCGAGGTTCGCCAGTGTCCGCCGCGCAGCGGGCTTCCCGGATTTGCACCCTGGCAACCCCCAGAGGGATTCCACTCCTGAAAAGTATAGGTTCCCTTTTTTATCAAGGGCAGGATGTTCAAGTCCAGTTGATCGGCTTATGTGATTCTGTCAAACGCACAACGTGTTTGTGTGAGTGTTTTATTTTTTTAGTATCGCATGAAAGGGGGCCGTTACGCGCCTGCCCGGCCAAGAAACAACCCGTTTTTGGAGGGTTCCCGTTTGCCAGTGGGGGGTGTATCCTTTGTGCCCGCTTTCATTTTGCAACCTTGCAATCCGAAAAACACCCCACTCCGCTGTCTTGACCCATTCCCATCGTTGCAACGCCCCATAACGCATCGCAACGCGTTTTGGCGCGATTCTGGCGGGTCTGGACGCCAGCGGCCATGATTCGGCCCCCGTAATGACGCGCCGGGCTTGCCCCCTGAGCAAACCCGGCATAATCTCCCGGCGCAATATGCCTCATCTTTCTTGGAATGAAGTTCGTGCTCGCTCCATTCGCTTTGCCCGCGACTGGCAGGACGCCACTTCCGAACGCGCGGACAAGCAGACGTTCTACAACGAGTTTTTCGAGGTATTCGGCATCCGTCGCCGCTTGGTTGCCCTGTTTGAAGCCAATGTCCGCAACCTGCAAGGCCACACGAACGCGATTGATCTGCTCTGGCGTGGAAAGCTGATTGTTGAGCACAAAAGCCGTGGCGAGAGCTTGGAACAGGCCGAAACGCAGGCTTTCGGATACATTGAAGACCTTATCCGCGCTGGCCGACAAGATGAAGCTCCGCGCTTCGTGCTTGTTTCCGACTTCGCCAATTTCGTCCTTTACGATCTTGAGCCGGAAGAACAGCTAAACCTGCCGTTGTTCTTAGAACGGCCAATGTCGCGCCTTGTATTCCCACTGGCAGACTTTCCGCGCCATATCCGCGCCTTTGCCTTCATTCTCGGCCAAACGCGCGTCAGGCTCGACCCCGAAGACCCCGCCAACGAAAAAGCCTACTCCAAAATGTGCGAGTTGCACGACGCCTTGAAAGCGGGCGGCTATCCTCACACCCCTGAAGCAGATCCCAATGTATACTAATCGCAGAGGCAAACCATGGGCCGGGACAAACTGTTCCTGCTGCTAATTGAGGAAATCGACGGGCAGTCTGGGTTGGCAGGAGTGGATGCTGCTCCTTGCGCTGGTGGATCTCGCCGCTCGCGCCCCGCACTTGCCCCCGCGCGGCATGAGCACACTGGCAGACCTCTACGACCCGAACACCATGCCGCCAGAATTGCACCGCGCACATGAGGAACTTGACCGCGCCGTAGAGCGTTGCTATCGCGCGGCACAATTCAGCACAGACCGCGAGCGAGTCGAATTCCTTTTCCGCCTTTACGAGCAACTAACCATGCCCTTGTTGCCCGCAACACCCGCCGCGCGTGGCCGTCGTCAACAGTCTGCCGCAACAACACCCCGCCCGCGCCGTGGCCGCACTCCCGGTCTGCCATCTCAAGCAGATTGATTCACCAAGTTATGCTGGCGCGAATGGCTGGTGATAAGATACTCATTTTGACCAGTCACGCAACATCGGGCTTGGCTGTCATTGACCGGCGTCATTTTGCAGCCTTGCAATTTCATTAATTATCCCATTTTTCTCATAGTTCTGGCAGGAATCCAAATTGCAGAGTTGCAATTCAATTCCTGTCCTATCAATTTTTTGTTTTTTTTATTCAGTTCTTTTCCCCTAGAAGCCCAATTTTAATAGAGAATGAAAAATAAATTGACAGGGCATCTCATTCGCGCGTTTTCACGCCGATACGTTTGGCGCAGTCACCACCCGCTTTACACTCGCTTTTGCCTCTATTCAGCATAGCTCACGACTTGGTGCTGCTCTGTTGTCTTTGACCTTTTACGCGGCGTGTTTTCTTGCGCTCTTTTTATCGGACACTTGCAAACAGTGTGCTCTCACATGACTCTCGCTCCCGAAGTATCACGGAATTTTTGTCCTGCTGTTGCATGGCGGCTTTTTACGGGCTTGATGCGTGCTGGTTATCCGATATGATGGTCGGGCCAACGTTCTTTTCGAGATTTTCCGCTTGGTCAAAGAGCAAATCCGATGCAGGGGAAAAAGACCCGCTCAGGTGACAATGCCGGATGGGGCAAACTGAGCGGGAAGGACGAAAGCCTTTAAGCTCGATCAAACTATTTACTGCCATCCGCCAGTTGTCACACTGGCATCGAACATCGCTACTTTATTGTGACTCATAAAAATTGTCAATGGTTATTTTCGACTTATGTTTTAAAGTCACTTGTAGGTAGGATAATCGCCACTATGACTTGTCACTTTTTGTAACCTTGCAAAGCCTATACCGCTACTTTGTTCCGCTTACACAAACGAAACGCCTGTAATAGCGTCCTAGAGCTTCCTGGAGGGTATTTAGAGAGCGGTGTAAGTCGCTTGTTATTCCTTGGATTCGGTCACTTTACCGTTGCGCCGAATTCCAAACTTTTCTTTCATCCAAGAATCGGCTTCGTCAACTATAATCCGCACACGACGCTTTCCGATTTTCAAATGTGGCATTCCTTGCGCGAGGAAATTGTCCACTTGGCGAAGTGAGAATTTCCAACGTGCGGCAAAAGCGCGTTTGTCAACGATATTGTCCGCCACTACCTTGGTCTGGCTTGAGGCAGTTTCAAGCACCTCTATTTGATTAAGTTTCATGTATGCGCGTATCTATGCACGAATAGTATCTCAATCTTGAAAATTAAGAAGATTACTAATAAGGATTTTTTTGCGGTCTGTTTTGTCCGCTTTTCCGCTTTGGTTTCTTAGGCATGGTTTCAGGCGGTGCCAGTTGCGGCCATTGTCAAAACATTTGCCGGGGCTTCCGGTTTGACCGCAAACCAGCGTTGCGCGTCGGCAAGTTTGACAAGCTCGCGGTAGTGCTTGTGAACCACGGCGGCGCTGTTGCCAAGTTCGCCAGCTACCCGCCCGGCGTCGTTAGTGAGCGCAAAGCGATAGCTGGCGTAAGAGTGGCGCAATGCGTTTGCCTTCCACGCTACGGGCTTTTGGGCCTTGATACCCTTGTCCACGTCGGCTTGAACCGCTGTAGCCGCTGCCAAGTCCCTTTGAGCGTAGTAATAATCATAGTGCTCGCCCTTCCAGATTTTGCCCTCGCGCTCGGCATACGGCGCAAGCCATTCGGCCAGATTATCGGAAATGGGAACGATGCGACGGCCCGCCGTCTTTGCTCTGGACGCGCCAACGACGATGAATCTTTCCGCAAGGTGAATATCGCTCCATTCCATGCGTTCAATCTCGGCAGAGCGCACACCGGCGAAAGCGCCAATTGCCACGCACGGCAGGAATTCAGGGAATTGTTTGCGGGCCACGTCCAGCAATCGGGAAATTTCATCCGGCGTAAAGACTTGGGTTTCGCCACGATGCACCTTGATACGCTCTGTCTCTTTCACGGGATTGTCCACGGCGTAGCCACGGGCCACGGCGAAGTTGAAAAGCATGTGGAGCACGCGCCGATGATTCATGTAACCTTGCGTGCTAAACTTTTCACCGTCCAGCCATTCCTGAATTTCAGCCGTCGTGACATTGCCAATGTCTTTGCAAAAAGCTTTTGAGGCGCGGTTCAAGCGGGAATCCAAATCCTCCAAATAACGCGGAGCCGCCCGGCGTGCTTTCTTGATCGCTTTAAGCTCGACAACTACATCGGCAAAAAGCTTGCGCGTGGTTTTCTTGTGCCGTGTGGCGTAGAACTGGACGGCGGCGTGAAGGTTTGCAAGGTTGCCAACGACTTTGAGGCTTTCAGCCACGGCGCTAATTGCGGCCCGCACGGTCACATTGAAGGGAGCGAGCGCGGCCACGGCGTCGGAATACTCGATTGCTTGTGCCCGCGTCATGTTCGCGGCCACGTAATCGCGTTTGTCAATCTGCTTGGCGAGAGTGTCCGCACGCTCCAAGGCGGCGGCTTCCGTGCCGTAGGAGTCGAAACGGCGCTTGCCATCGGCATAATTGGCAACCATAAAAGCGAAGTTGCCTTGCGGAGTCGTGCGGCGATAGACGTTGACGATAGCGCGGCCCGGTTGGACTTTCCGGGGCCATGATTCGGCCTTTTCGGTCTTTTGTGCTTGTGCGTTTTTCATGCACAGATTGTTGCATATACGTTGCACACACGCAATATAAAAGTGATAAAATCTTTCTGTAAGTCACATAAAGCATTTATTATAAAGTATTTATGGCTCGCAAGCATTAAAGTGATGCAACGGTCTTTTAATCCGTTGAACGGGGAGCATTACCCTGGCGGGCCAATTCAGTTGTGAGTTGTGAGTGCAAAGTGAAGAATGACATAGGCCGTTCTCACTCCCCATTCTGCATTCCAAACTCCTCACTTAAAATGCCGGGTCGTCTAACTGTAGGACAGCGCCCTTTGACGGCGCTTATGTTGGTGCAAATCCAGCCCCGGCAGCCATTACGTGGCGGGCAAAGGCTGTCGCGCCGAAGCGCATGGCGCGTAGGCGGACTGTTGTTCAACCAAACCAGCGGGCTACGGCTCGGCAAGCCAATTCGCGGCCCGCTAGCTCAAAATCAGAGCGGCAGTCCCACAAACTGCAGACGCTGGAGAATTACCAGCGCGGGCTACCCGTTTTACACGGCCCGATCGCTCGGACTCTTTGCAGTACTCGGCGCGGGGGCCTCGCCATAATGGAATCCGGTTTCGTCTTCATAACCAACCGGCACAAGATAATTCATGGCCTTTTGGCATATAACCGCGATTCGATTCAAACGTCGCGGCCGCGCGGCTCGGACGATCAGATCTTTGCCATCGGACGAGGACACCCATTGGGCTGGAATGCCTCTATCTGTATGACTGACTTTTGTCATGCTTCTAATTATCGGCTGAAAACCCAGGGGAGCTTAGCCGATTTTATCATTTCTTCGACAATGCCTTGCGGCTCAGAGAGATGCCTCGTCCTAATCGTCCCCAGCCGCCAACAAAGAACAAACACCGCTGGAAAGTGTGGAATCCAGAGTGCGGAGTGAAAAGTTAGCGCCTTGGCTGCGCCAGATTTTCGCTCCCTCAGACTCCGCCGAATTTATGAATGACATATTGAACAAGCCGATTGTGCTGGTGCTGAACCGCAACTGGCAGGTGATTAACATTCGCACACCGCAGGAGGCCTTTTGCCAAATGGCGACAAATGTTGCCACCGGCCTGGAGATCGAAGGCGAGAACCATATTCGTCCCGTGACTTGGAATGAGTGGATCACGCTGCCGACTCGTGCGCAGGACAACGCGGTGCAGACTGTGCGCGGCCCGATTCGTGTGCCGACGGTCATCGTTGCCGTCAACTACACTCGCGTGCCGCGGAAGCGCCCGAAGCTGTGCGCTCGCGCGATTCGCGAACGCGACGGCAACCGCTGTCAGTACACCGGCCGCACGTTGCGCCCCGAGGAAGGCAGCCTGGACCACGTTCTGCCCCGCTCGCGCGGCGGCAAAAGCGCGTGGGACAACCTGGTTTGGGCCGCCAAGGACGTAAACGCCCTGAAGGGCAATCGTCTGCCGCACGAAGCGGGCCTGAAGCTGTTGAGCGCGCCGCGCGCGCCAAAGGAATTGCCGGTGTCGGCGCTGATTCGCAACGCCCATGGCATTCCGGAGTGGAAGCTGTTCGTGCGGGAATGAAGCAAGGGGAGGGCGGGCGTCAAAGCTCGCTCTCCCGACTGTATCGGAGTTAAATTCAAAGAGAAACTGCGAATGGAAACGCATTCTGAAAACATTTTGAACAACATGATTGTGCAACCACAAAAATCCGAAAAACTCAGGGTTTTGGGCACATCAAGGGCCAGAGAGGTGTTACAGTTGCCGAGGTTTGCCGACTTGTAACGGGGTTCCGGGGTCACAATTTGCCATGCGTCATTTGCCAGATAATGTGGATGCCCTGGCCGACGGCCATCAGCAGGAGGAAAATCCCCGAGCCGCGTTCCATGCGCAGCAAGGTGGCTTCGGTGAATTTGCCCTGTCCGCGCGAAACCATGTAGCTTAGACCGCAAAACCACGCAGCCGTTCCCAGCGCCACTCCCACCACGCACATCATCGTGCCGGTCAAGGTCGGTTCGACCCAATCGTGCGCCCGGAAATAGGCGGCCAGGAAGACCCAGCCCACCAGGACGCCGGGATTTCCCATCACCCGCACAAAGCCGATGGCAAAGGCCGAACGCGGGTGCAGTTTTTGGTTGAGCTTTTCCTCTCCCAGCGCCACCGCATCGATCGTGCGCACGGTCAGAAACTTGATTCCCAGGTAAAGAAAAAAAACGAAGCTGGTCAGTTCCATCACCGCCTTGATCATTTTGCCATCGAAGAAGGAAGCGAACCCGGTGAAGGCCAGCGCGCAATAAATCACTTCCATGGCGACGGCCCCGAAACCAATCAGGGTGGCCCAGAGCAATCCGCGCCGTGACCCTTCGTTGACAATGGTCAGATTGACCGGCCCCACCGGGACGGAAAGAACGAAGCCGCAAATGAATCCTGTCAAAGCGGCCACCAGGCTGGGGGGAAGGTAAAACATTTCAGGGCGCGAGGGAATTGTCGTCGTCGTCCTCGTCTTCTTCCTCCTCGATTTCGTGCCGGATTTTCCGGGAAATCTGCGGACGAATGAATCCGTACAGCAAATAAACCGTAAAGATCACCGGCAGGATAATGGGCAAAATCAGCCTTCGCAAAATGACCAGGCAGCAGACGAAGACGATGGTCCCCACCATTTTTGCGAAGGGACGGCGCGCCTTCAGGTCGAGCGTTTTGAAGGACGGATATTTCACTTCGCTGACCATCATGACCGAGAGAAAGAGCAGCAGGCCGGGCAGGATGAAACGCCACGGTCCATGAGACAGATCGCGGTCGGACTGATCGTTCCACATCAGGAACAAGGTCAGCGAAGCCACCAGGCCCGCGGCGGCGGGTATGGGAAAGCCCACGAATTCCTTGCCACCGCCGCCGCCCATGGCAGCCAGGCAATTGAAACGCGCCAGCCGCAGGGCGCCGCAGATTAAATAAATGGAGGCAAGGAACCATCCTATTTCCGGCCGACTCGAGAAAACGTCGTGCAATACAATCCGTTGCACCAGAAAGGCCGGGGCCGCGCCGAACGAAATCAAATCGGCCAGGGAATCGAATTCGCGGCCAAATGCGCTCTCCACTCCGCCCATGCGCGCCAGCCGGCCATCCAGCAAATCGAAAATGCAGGCCGCCAGAATAAATCCCAGGGCGATTTTTATGTCATTGTAATCACCGGGGATTTTGGCCTCGACGATTTTGGTCAGGGCGACAAATCCGCAAACCAGATTTCCCGCCGTCATCAAGTTCGGCAGAAAATAAATTTCCAGGGCGGGCGCCGCCTTTGCCACTTTTACTTCATTTGGGTTCTTGTCCATGTCTCACTTCGCCGCCATGATTGTTTCGCCGCCGACCACTTTGTCCCCCAGCTTGACCGGGATTTTATATTGCAATGGGAGGTAAAGATCGCAACGCGACCCGAATTGAATGAGGCTGATGCGGTCGCCCCGCGCCACCTCATCGCCCACTTTGACGAACGGCACAATGCGGCGCGCCAGCACACCGGCAATCAGGCGCAGGCCGATTTTTTCCCCGGGCGTCTCGCTGGAGTCGAAACCGATCAGGACGTTCTCGTTGAATTTGGCGGAATCCGCCTCGAGCGCGCTGATAAACTTGCCGGCCGTGTGGACGACGCAACTGACCTTTCCGCTGATGGGGGCATTTTGCACATGCACATTGATCACCGAGAGGAAAATGGAAATGCGGTGGCATGGGCCGCCCATGAACACCGAGTCGGCCAATTGATCGACGAAATCCACCTTGCCGTGGCCGGGAGACACGACGACGCCGGGCGCGGCGGGGACGCTGGCGTTGGGATCGCGGAAAAAGTAGAGGGTGAAGAGGACAAAAAGAATCCAGAGGGCGGCCAAAGCGCCAATAGTCAGTTGAGCGGGTTTGATGATGTAGAAAAGCCAGTATGCGCTCGGACCGAGCACATAGATTACATTGGGAAGCCAGGCGCAGAAGACCAGCACGATCACCCCGATCAATGTCAAAACGAGCCATGTCAAAAAAATAAGTTTGAGCGCCGCGCGCCGGGCTTGCCCTGCATGTTTCATAAATTTAGCTTAACCGCCAAAAACTCCAAAATTCAATCAAACTTTAAGGGACAATGACATGCAAGGCTTTGGGCCGTATGGAAAGCGTGGCGGGCAGCTCACACGCATTCTCGCCGTCCAATTGCAAAATGACACGGCTGCTGCTGGTCAATGTCACGGATCGCCGGCTGAAATGCACAGCGGAACTGAGTTCGGCTAAACGCCCCGTCAAAAGCCCCGGGGCGGTCGCCATCAGGCTGGTCCAGGTTACCTTTGGCAGCACACACACATCGAGCAAACCATCCTGCAAGCTGGCGGCGGGAAACACAGCAAAGCTTCCTCCATAAAAACGCCCGTTCCCGATCAAGACCATCTCGCCCGAGACGGGGGTTTCGCCATGCGCCACAATCACCGGCTGGGTTTCACTCATCGCTTTGCAGCCCGCGACAAGGTAAGCAATCGGCCCCAGTTTCTTTTTCAATTCCCAGTTGACCAGTTCGATGGATCGGGAATCCAGCCCCGCCCCAGCCAATTGAATGAAGAAACGTTGCCGGAGACCGCCGTCTACCTTGTATTCCACATGCCCTAAATCGATTGTTTTCGTCCGGCCTTTCCGCAGCACTTTGATCGCCCGGGCCGGATGGCGCGGCAAACCCAATTCGCGGGCAAATACGTTAACGGTGCCCAGGGGCAGAACGCCAAAATGGGTGGAATCGAATCCGCCACGGACGTCCCCGATGCCATTGACAACCTCGTTGACGGTGCCATCGCCGCCGGCGGCGATAATGGTCTGAAATCCATCTTGGACGGCTTGGGCGGCCAAATCACGGGCGTGGCCGACTTGACCGGTGCGACGACAGACGCATTCCGAAAAAAGTTTTTCCAAACCGGCGCAAAACGCTTCCGCCTTTTCACCTCGCGCCGAGGGATTGAAGATGACGCAGGTTTGCACCTTGGCCCTTGAACTAGCCGAGAGACATTGCCGCCGAGCCGATCGCCACCGTCAGGGTGGTGGCGACTTGTTCCACGTCCGTCATTTGTTGGGGGGACAGGGAAAGCTTGATCCCCTGGGTGGGAAACCACGCCTTGCAGACCACAGCGAGTTCTGTTTGCAGCAGTTGCAGGATGAAATCGGACCGGGCCGCGCCGCCGGACACGAGAATTTTGCCGACCGCCTTCTCCCTTTGATGCTCGAAAAAATCAATCGACGCGCGCAGTTCCCGACCCAACGGCGCCACCAGCGGCTGCAAATGCACCTCCACCTCCTGCGGCATCCCGACTTTTATCCCCTCCGCCTCGGCGTAGCTGACATTCATGGCCTCGGCCAACCCGGTGGTCAGCTTGTCCCCGCCGATTTCCACCGAGCGGCTCAGGCAAAGTTCGCCGTTGTCAAGAATACTAATACTGCTGGTCTTGAAGCCCAAATCCACCAGGGCGACAATTTCCTTTCCGAAAACCTCGGGCTGGGCCAGCTCCAGGGCGTTGATGGGGCCAAGGACGCCCAGCGTCACCTGGCGGGGAGTCAACCCAGCCTCCCTGGCGGCGGATTCGATGGTGAGGAGGGCCTCGCGGCGGGTCCCGCCCACCCATACTTTATATTTGACTATACCGGCCTTGCCCGCCTCGGGTTGGGCCTTGTTGCGCGGGGGCACGATGTAACAGTCAAAAACATAATCGCGCAGGTCTTGTTGCAGATAATTCTTGGAGTTGAACTTGAGCATCTGGCGCATCTCGGGCAGGGGCAGCAGGGGCAGTTCCGTGCTGCGCAAGATGGAGTCATTGGCGCCGATGGCGATGATGGCGTGCTTGGTACGGGGCTGGAGGGATTCGACCACATTGCGCAAATGCTCGGTCAACAAGCCCTGAGGCAGGGCTTTGTCGTAGATGGGCGCATCCTGCACCGCAAAACGCGACAGGCTCAGGCCCTTGTCCACGCGATCCAGGAGGACGGCCTTGGTCGTGCGCGCGCCCAAATCAATGGCGAGAATCTGATCACTTCTGCCCCCATTTAGAAAGGGAAACGTCATGGCTTCTTCTTTAGCATTCTTTGCCTGGCAATAGCAAGGCGGCAACGAAGGTTTCGCATCAGGGTCCTTTGGGTTTGGGCGGCGCGACGTGGAAGGACCCCAGCATATCCGTGATGGCCAGTTTTCCCTTGCCGAATTCGTCGTCACTGGCGACCAGGACGAACTCGACCTGGCCGGCCGGCTGGGCCACAAAGGCGTGGCGTATTCTCTGCACGATCCCCGGGGCCGGCACCCGCACCAGATCAAAAAGCACGCCCGGCTGGTAGCCTGTCGGACAAACTGCCTTTTGCACAAGCTGGGCGCCGGGATGGGCTTGGAGCGCTTGGGCCTGCAAAATGTCATCCCCCGGCAATTTCCCCGGGGAGCTGGCCGTGAATTGGAGGGTCAAGGCGCTCCGGCCTGATTGGTCTGTAAAGATGATCTTGCGGCCGGAGTTGTCTTCCTGATGGGACCAGCTTCTGGGAGGAGGACGCAGTTTGAACTGCTGATTGCCACTGACCACTGTCAGGGTGTCCACCCGGCTGCCTTCGATCAGGTTCTCCGTTCCGGAGTAAACTTGAAAGTCGCCTTGTCCCCGGGTGGTGGCAGCCAGCGAAAGGCAGAGCAATAGCAACAACTTCATGGGCATGGTGCGTGGCTAATAGCTTGATACATTGGTCATGGTCGTCGCACGGGGCGTCAGCAAAGCCCATTGGCCGCGCTGCACGGCGATTACCTTCGGCGTCATGGGAGGCTGCTTGGCCGGGTTGCTGTAATTGTTGTCGAACGCCCAGTCGCGGGTAGGGGGATTATAGACGGTGCCCGTACTCGGCCATACATTGGTGGCGATCTGGCTGTTGAACATCTGCACCATTGAGCCATTATAAGTAAACGTCTGGCCGCCCCAGTTTTCCAGGAAACGCACAAAATTCTCCACCCCGCCGCTGTAGCCATATCCCGGAGCGACGTTGCTCCCATCGGACGGAACATTGCCCGTGAGAAAAGCGGCATTGACTGTGTCGCTCGTCGCGGTCCGGCTGCTCAGGGCCGTGGCGCTGTTGGCCGAATTCCAGGCCGGGGATAAAACCGTGATGGCATCGGCATAAACCGCGCTCGGTTCAGAGTAGGTTGTCTGATTCAAGCCCGCGTCCGAAGAGGCGGAAGAGTTGTTGGTCAATTTGACGTTCCAATTGCCAATGATGTAGGCGGGGTCCGGCGTGGCGATGGACAATCCCTGCGGCGGCAACGCGGCGCCGTTGCTCAGGACGATGCCGGGCTGGGAGACAATCGTCCAATTAGTGATGGAATTGGTGGTGATGAGGCTATAGGTGTAGTTATTGATCAGGGTGAAGGTGTAGTTGTTAATCTGATTGTAGGTGTAGTTGTTAATCTGATTGTAGGTGTAGTTTTTAATCAAATTGTAAGTATAACCGGTGATAACGCCATGGTTTCTATTCGTTGTTATTGAACCGGTATAGGTGCCAGCGGCAGGCAAGCCAACGGTCGTGGTGGACGTGGTGTTGGTGGTCACTGCTCCCAAGTAAGTGCCATTGGGGGGAAACGAGTTTTGAGTTGTGCTGGAGGTGTTGGTGGTTATCGCGCCCGTGTAGGTGCCGGCGGAAGGCACCGAGTTTTGGGTTGTACTGCTAGTGTTGGTGGTCACCGTGCCGACGTAAGTACCGGCGGAGGGGGGCGAATTTTGAGTTGTAGTCGAGGTATTGGTGATGACCGGAGGCGTGAACGTGCCGGCCGCCGGATAGGTCCCAGACGTGGTCGTGTTGGTAATATAACTGATGGTGACGGTCGCATTGCTGGTGCTGCGCAAATCGGCCACATAAATGGATTGGACGTTGCCTTCTCCGGGCCTCACCGCAGCCAGGGCCGTGGACAGAGTGGTGTTGGTGGCGCTCCAGATGACGAGATTGGAAACGTTGAGCACCACAGGATTGACGGTCAGGTTATCCCGCTGATCCGTGAACGATCCATTGGTGCTCAAAAAATACTGCCATTGACTATTGCTGATCACCGTCGCCTGGTTGTTGACCCCCGCTCCGGAAGTCACGCTGATGGTGTTGTTGTTGGAGATGATGATAATCATGTCGGCCTGATTGTAGAGAAGATTTGAGCCGGTGGACGAACTGGGCGTCTGCCCGCTCTGGGGCAGTTCCAAAATGCCGTAAGCGCTCTGGCTCGAATTGGTGGTTGCCGAGTCGGTATTGGTGCTGACCGGCAAGTTCAACGGGGGCTGGTCGGCCAACTCCAGGCCATCAAAGGTGACGGAGGCGAAGGTGCGCGAACTGAGGTCGAGGGGACTCTGGTTTGTGTAGATATTTCCCGATGCGGATACATTGTTGGAAAAAACCAATGCGGCCTGCGGGTCCAGGAAAATGTTGGCGTTGCCGTGGACGGGTCCGCTGATGTTCATGGCGGCTCCGGGAGCCACTTCCATGTCGCCTTGGTAGAATATGGCGAATTGAAACAAGGGTATGACCCCGAGATTGATCTGCTGGCCAACCGTGCTGACGATTTTGTACAATGTATTGGTATTTTGAGCGTTGGCAATGATCTGATAAGTGTTCCCCACAAAGGTCAACCCCGCATAAGACGCATATGGCGAATTATTGGCTATGACATTGGTAATGTTCGTTGCCGTGGCGGAAACAAGGATCGAGCCGGCGGTTGTGCCGTTGCCGTACTGGTAGCTGCCCCAATAAGAGCCGTCGGGTGTGACGCTGGGGAGGATGGTGGCGTAGCTGCTCAAGTTTTGGCTGATGAGGGAAAAGCCGTAGTTCTGATATTGCTGGGACATGGTGGCCAGGACTTTTTCCGTGGCGGCCTCCGCCGCGTAGGCTGTCGCAAACGTCTCGTTGTTTCTGGCGGTGATGGCCGCGTTGGAATCGGCCCACTCCATCACGCTGGCCAAAAGAATCAAGGCGCACGCCGAAAGCGTGATGACGGCCAGCAAGGCCCAGGCGCGCTGGCCGCGGCGAATTCGAACAGTTGTGGGCGCCAGTTTCACAATCGCGGGGTCACGGTGGTTATGATTTGATAAAGATCCACCACGCTGCCATTTTGAATGACGATCTGTGGATCTTGTAGTTTGGTAAATGACAAATAGATGCTGATGCTCGCCAACGTGTTGGAAGTGGTGAGCGGTGTGCCCGTATAATCCACTTCGGTAAAAATCGCGTGGGTGCCGTCATTGGTAATGGGATTGGCCGAGACCAGCTTGAAGTCGCCCGGCTGACCCGTGCCGTAGTAGTTGGTGCGGTCCAGATTATTGCTGACGGAATCGTAATAGTAGATGGTCCACGGCGTCGCGTTGGTGGTTGGATAAATCAGGAGGGCCACGCCGGATTGTTGCACATTGTTTGCGACGGGAATAAAAACATTGGTCTGATAGGTGCCCACATACAGCGAGTTGGCGGAACGAATATCGTTCATGAGCGTGCCGACGGCCTTGCCTGCGTCGGAGCTGGCGCTCAACCAAATCTGTTGCCGCGCGGCCATGGACAATCCGTAGAGATTGCACATGATGACGGAGCCAATGATAATGACCAGGGTCGTGGAAGCGAGCAGGGCCTCGATGAGAGTAAAGGCGCGCCGGCCGCGCCGCGTTCCGGTTTTGAAGCAGGGCATTCTCATAAGGTGGGCGCGCGCAACACGGCAACTGAGTTAGTATATGTCCCCCCGTAACTCGGCAGGGTCCAAACGCACTGCACCAGAATACCGGCATAAGGCGGATTGCTCGAAATGAGCGTGATCGTGGTGGTGGTGGTGCAATTGACCACATTGCCCTGAGCGCTGGGCAGGCATAAATTGCCCGTATTGGTCGAGCTCAATGTCAACAATGTATTATTGGTGTAAGGCGGAGCCGGCACCCAGTTGGCCGCGAGGACTTTCTCCAACTGCCCCATCGCGATGGTATTCGCAGCCAGGCTGCAAGCGGAGTATTGGGCCTGGCGGCCGACCAGATTATATCCTTGAAACATGCCCGCCAGCACGAGGGCGGCGATGGCGGCTGCGAACGCGACTTCGATCAGGGTGAAGGCTTCCTGGCCCCCGCGCTGATTTTTGGCTGTGCCTGTTGTTCTGTCTATTTTCATGGGCCTGAATATCAAATAACCGAGCCGTCCAAACGCTCCGGCCATTTATATACGGCATATATGGAGCAGGACTTAAGCCACTCAATTCCCCCTCTGATTCCGGGCGCAAACGGCCCCATGCCGGCCCATTGCTGGCTCAAACTGAGACACCGGATGGATGATCTCCCTGGCGGCAGAAAACCTGGCACTTGCCGTCGCCATTGCAATCCGCCGCCATGCCGATTGACATAACTGGGCGGTCGCATCCCTGACTGAAAGCGAACCGAACGCGCCAAGTTGAAACAAGCCCGCCAAACCACGTCCTTGGTTGACCAGGACAACCCCGAAAGCTGATACGGGGTTGGGTGTTTAGTGTGACGTAGGCAAGCTTTCCTTCGCATCGAGAAGGGTTCGCAGCCGAGACCACAGTTTGCGGTGCGAACAACTCTTGTGGGGAACCGACTGGTGGCGGCCTTGGGAAGCCTCACCCGTTCCAGCATTTGATTTCCTTGACATCACCTGTGCTAAGGTTGGACGTCAAGTTCATTAGTCAGAGAAACACTCAACCACCCAAAAAGGACGACGCGCCAAATCATGCCGCGGACACTTTATCACTTGCTCTGGGCGTTGCAAACCCGCAAAGTGTCGCCAGAGCCAAATGCGGTCGCGCCTCTAACTCGGTTGGCGGGGAACCGGCGGTGATCAGCGCCGAAACACCCTGGGTTGACCTGGACAGCCCCGAAAACTTTCGGGGTTGAGGCGTTCGGAATGATAAGTGAAAACTCTCCCCATAGAGGCGAGGCAGGTAAGTAACGTGAAGCTGCATCAGGCACCGTTTTAAATAGGTGGTACACGCCATGCTATTGGTTGCCATCTAAACAAGAGATCAAGAAATATGTGATTATGCGGGACTGACCCCTTGGCACCCTTGAAAAGCACGTCTATCCGAGTTCCAGAATCAGCCGATTTGGTGCTGCGAAGCAGCAGGCTTAGATGGCCCACCGTGTAATTCCAGATTTGAAAACGACGATCAGATTTGATGATTTCAGCGGGCATCCTTCCTCTCGGCTGGCAAGTGATTCACGGCTTGGCCCGAAATTGTGACCGGAACTCAAACGGAGACTCGAAAATGTCCCAATCGTTTTCCGATAGTGAGAAGTTGGACGCCACAACCGGAAACCGCCTTCCATCCGAAGCCAAGACCTTGACATTGTCCGGCGCAATAGTTTTTCCAAGGAGACCTTCCAAATGCCGGATTTCATCAGGCGTAGGTGGCAATAGTTCAAATCCGTGAAGAGCGCGTGGAACGGCCATGTAATCCACGCCCAGGCAAACAAGGTCAACGTTGGTGAGAAATTCTGGCGATGTTTCGGTGGCAGGTGCTTTGGGACTGCGAACCAACAATTGGCCGTGACTAATCTGATATTCCCAGACCTTGAACGTGCGATCACTTTTTTGAGATGTCAGGTTCGTTCTCATTTGAATGGATTCGCAACAGGTTGACCGCCTTTCCAAAACTGAAGAGTGCTCCAAGACTGAGGACTCTGTTGGATTTGCAGCAACTCCCGGTCTGTCGGACCACCCAGACCCGATGCTGCACGCTGAACACCGGGCCAGACATCCACGCCGTTCAAATTAAAATGAACCATCGTATTCGGATCGGCGAGCCCATTTAACACAGTAGATTGCCAGTTCTCACCGGTCGCTATCGTAGCCCCACGCGCTTGGGCAAATTCCGCTAATCCTGAATCCGTTAGGCCCAGGGCTAATGGAGTATTTGCCGCTGTTGTCTCTGCGGCAAGAAATTTGGAAAACACGGCCAAAAGGGCATTTGGCCCAGAGAGATTGACGCGGTTCTCTCCCGCAGGTTGCATTTCAACCCCGGCAAAGTCACAAGACGCATCGCACGCGTAACTTTCGTGGGCAATGAATGGGGGACATTGCTTGTCATAGGCCGAGGTCGCCATCAAAGTGGGTGTCACGGAAACGAACGCAACGCAGAACATCAACAACATCAGCAGTCGTAGCCAGACGTTCTGAATGATATCTTTAACTTCGCTTTGAATGGGAGGTCTCATGGAGATTTGGCTGGCTGTTCGGTTTGTTGGAAAAAGGAGACTTTACCGCTCGGTGAGCAAACCAGCATCACGCCCGTTGAACACCCAAGTTGCCATGCTTCATAAGTGTCGTGGGGATCAACTTCTAGCGTATGGCCACCCCCAAACCGAACTTCCAATTTCCCAGTTTTCCAGACGGTAATGTCGATGACCTCGGCGTTGAACAGCGGCAGAATTGGCGCTAGGCTTGGAGACTTCGCAGGATCAAGAATCACGTCGATGCTCGGCCCTTTTAGACGACATGGCGTTTCAACGAACAACTGCGCCTTCCCCGATGCGTCCGACAAGAATAGGCCCAGCCTAAAGTCGATTTGGATAAGTTGCAGCAATCCAGCCTGAAATGCCAAATGCCAACGGTCTTTTTGATCTAGGAGTTCCATATTTTTTTACCTTCCGGGGTATCCGTTTAATGGCCCTTGATAATTTGGCGAAATATGCGTTAAGGGGTCAGTCCCGCATAATCACATATTATTGTTTTTTCCCGCATCGCGCAGCAGGTTCGCCAAGGAACCGGCTGCACCCATGTTTAATCGTTGGGCAATCCAGTGCAAGGTCATTGTCGTC
>Ga0182024_10001805_pt1 | contig 54173 bp, 55 predicted proteins | sample P32metaG_FD_120480 | JGI IMG/M metagenome (GOLD analysis project Ga0182024, IMG submission 120480) | Permafrost microbial communities from Stordalen Mire, Sweden - P3-2 metaG (Illumina Assembly) | ecosystem: Environmental > Terrestrial > Soil > Wetlands > Permafrost | place: Sweden: Stordalen...
CTCATTGTGCCGGTGGTAGCTGACGGTGGGCGTGCGGATCTGAAAATGGTTGAGCAGCTTCTGCGTCTGGCGCGTGTCCTCGCAGGCAATTTTGTCCGCAGTCCGCAGCACGCGAAGCGCCCGCAGAGTAATGTCTTCAAGATTGCCGATGGGCGTGGCGACGAGATAGAGGCCGGGCGCGAGCGGCTTGTCCGGCCGGTCGCTATTTTCGTCATTCTCGCCTGGGTTTGTCATGTATCCAATTGTCTCCCCACCCATGTGCGCGCTGACGCTCGCGCATGAATGGGGCACCCAGATGCATGGCACCGAAAGGTGAGGATGACCATGGCGCTCATCCAGCTCAGCGCTCGTCCGCATCCACGCGGCGGACGCGGCGGCTCTGGTTCAGCAGGCCCATGGACTGCGAGAGGTTCTGCGGGGTGACGATGCCGACGATGCGCTCGCCCTCCATCACAGGCACCAACTGCGCGCCCTGCTCGCCCATGATGCGGCGCAGCGTCTTGACCAGCGAGTCGTCGGGCAGCGCGGTCTGGAAGCTGCGCGTCATCACGCCCTGCACGTAGCTGTTGCCGCTGGCGGCCAGCGCCTCCAGAATGTTCTGTCGGGAGACCGAGCCGACCAGGGTGCCGCCGCGCACGACGGGGAAGACGTCCTGCAAGGTGTGCACCGCGCGCTGTAGCGCGTCTTCCAGGGTATCGGACGCAGAGAGGGTGCTGAACTGGGTGAGCATGACATCGCGCATGCGCACGGAGTCGACGTCGTTCTGCGCGAGCAGGCCGGCATTCTCCATGTGCGCGCCGATCAGCACGAAGGCGCCCATGATGACCAGCCAGAGATTGCCCATTAGCAAGCCGGCGAGCACCAGCGCGATGGCGATCCACTGGCCCAGGCCGCCGGCGAGTCCGAGGTTGAAGCCGGTGCCCAGCCTTGCGCCGGCATTTTGAGCTGTAGCACTGCGCCGCTCCTTGCCGTCCGGCGCGCCCTCTACGGGGCCGGCACGGAAGACGCGGCCGCCATCCAATGGCAACGCGGGCAGAATATTGATGAGGCCGAGCAGCAGGTTCAGCCAGACCATCGCGCGCAGCAGGTGTGTGGGCGCGATCCAGGGCCGCGCGGTGAGGCTGATGCCGGGCGCGGAGGCGAGGATGATGGCCCCCAGCAGCAGGCCGAAGCCGATGCTGGCGACCGGTCCGACGACGGCCATGCGGCGTTCGATGGCGGGAGTGGAGGCGCGCTCGGCGGACTCAAGAGTGGCGTAGGACATCAGGCCGCCGGTGGGCAGCAACAGGATGCCGCGCAGGTCCAGGCCGAACCATGCGGCGGCCAGGGCGCGCGCGATTTCGCGTGCGGCGACGGCGAGCAGCAGCAGCAGCCAGAGCGCGATCACACGCCCCGCGCCAGTGCCAGCCAGCGATCCGAAGGCGATGGCCATGGCCAGCAGCAGAAGGAAGAACGCATGGATGCGCACCTCGACTCCAAAGTAGCGGCCTACGGGCATACTCCATCCACGCATGGTGACAATTGTATGCGCGGCGAGGCGGACGCGTGCGCGCGTTTGTGTGCGCGCTCAACACGCAGCGGAGGGAATGCGCTCAAGGCGATAATGGCGGAATGCGTGTGATCGCCGGGACCTATCGTTCGCGAGTGCTGGTTGCGCCGCACGGCGCTGCGACTCGGCCGACCAGCGACCGGCTGCGCGAGACGCTGTTCAATATTCTGGCGACGCGCATTGCGGGCGCACGGTTTGCGGATTTATACGCGGGCACCGGCGCCGTGGGCATCGAGGCGATCAGCCGTGGTGCGGCCCATGTGTGGCTGGCAGAGAAGGCAGAGCCGGCGCTGAAGGCGATCCGGGCGAATTTGAAGACACTTGGGATTGTTGCCGGTGTTGAGATTGAGGTGCGTGGAACGTCTGCGCTGCTAGAGCGGCTGGCGAAGGCGGGAGCTGCGCTCGACATCGTCTATCTCGATCCGCCGTGGGAGGCAGAGGCGGAATACGCGAAGACGCTGGAGTTCCTGGGCAGCGCGCGTGGGAGCGCGATGCTGGCCGAAGGAGCAGTGGTGATCACCGAACATAGCAGTAAGAAGGCTCTGGCCGAGCGGTATGGCGCGCTTGCGCAGACGCGCACGCTGAAGCAGGGGGATGCGGCGCTGAGTTTCTACGTGGTGGAAGAGGTCTAGTAGCCGCCGCCGGTGTGGGCGCCGGTGCGCAGGTCGATGGCGAACTCGACTTCTTTGTCAGTCTTCAGGTTCCAGCCGAAGCCGTATAGCCGGGGAGCGCCGTCTTCAGCGGCGCGGATGCCAGCGAGGCGCACACTCTCCCAGCTGAGGCGCGCGGTCTGCCAGGCGAGGCCTTCGGTTCCCCACGCGACGATGGAGTGGAAGCCGGCGAAGAGCAGCAGGGCTGGCTCAGATAGAACGACGACCTCGGCCACTGGGCGCAGCGCAATGTGGGTGGAGCGCTCGGGCGCGGCAGTGTCGATGACGTAAGCGTAGCCTCCGGCGAGGGCGCAGAGCTCGTGCGGGTTGGGGCACGAGTAGAGGCCGGTGGGCATGGAAGGGTCGGTAAATCCCAAGGCGCACGTCGCGAGGAAATCGCCGCCGGGATGGGAATCGGCACTACGCGCGGGATGCACCAGCACCAGCAGAGCGCCGCGAGCAAGTGCGTCTTCTTCTCCGGCAATCGCGTGCGGATAGGTGAACTGGCGGGCAGGCGCGATCAGCGGAGGCGCGGTAAGAATCTCCGCACGCCAGGAATGCGCGAAACTCAACGGTGCCGCACTCACCTCAGCGCGTCCAGCGCCTGGGCGATGTCGGCGAGCAGGTCGTCGATGTGCTCGATGCCGGCGGAGAGGCGAATGAAGCCGTCGGAGACGGCATCCGAGCCCCAGCGAGCGCGGCGCTCGGCGCAGGTAACGGTGCCGCCGAAGCTGGTGGCCTCGGTGATGAGCTTCGATTTGGCAAAGAAGGTATCGGCAGCGGCCTTGTCCTTCAGCTCGAAGGACAGCAACGCGCCGAAGTATTGCATCTGGCGCGCGGCGATGGCGTGGCCGGGGTGCGAGGGCAGGCCGTGATAGTAGACGCGGCTGACGACATCGGTGCGCGTGAGCAGGTATTCGGCGATGCGCATTGCGTTCTCGCTGCTGCGCTCCAGGCGCAGCGGCAGCGTCGGGATCGAGCGCAGCGCAAGCCACGCCTCCATGGGGCCGAGTATGCCGCCGACCAGGGTGCGCCACTCCTCGACCTTTTGCAGCAGCTCGCGGTCGCGCGCGGCGACGTGGCCAAGGATGATGTCGGAGTGGCCGGTCATGGATTTGGTGTCAGAGGCGACGGAGAGGTCGGCGCCGAGAGCGAGCGGACGCTGGCCGAGCGCGGTGGCGGTGGTGTTATCGACCGCGACCAGGACGCCGGCTGCGTGGGCGCGGGCGGAGAGCGCGGCGATGTCGGCGATCTCCATGGTGGGATTCGAGGGCGTCTCAATCCAGAGCAGCTTCGCTCCTTCGAGGTGATCCCCCTGGGCGTCGCCCGCAGTGGGTGCAAGGCGAATCTGGATGCCCATCTGGACGAAGTAGTCCTGCATCAGCGTGCGCGCGGCGAAGTAGGCGTTGGCGGGGAAGACGACGATGTCGCCGGGACGCAGCAACGCGCCGAAGACGGCGGCGCAGGCGGCCATGCCCGAGGAAAAGACCAGCGCGCTAGCGCGGTAGGATTCGCCGGCATTCTCCGTGCCGGGTGCGAAGACGCCGGACTCCATCTGCGCGATGGCGCGCTCGAGTGTGGTCCACGTGGGGTTGTGGGAGCGCGCGTAGCTGTAGGGAGCGGCGTGGGGGTCGCCGGGGGTGTGGTAGGGCGCGGCGAAGACCGGCCCGGAATGGAGCGGCTCGCCGGCGGCGACGCGTGTGAGGTTGGCGCGAACGGCTTTGGTGGAGTCATGCATAGGGATTCAAGACAATCCTAATGCCTCCGGGCGAGGGACGAGAGAGGAGGGGCGAGGAGAGTACGAAGCAGCGATCAGGCTTTGCCGGCGAAGTGCTCCCAGCCTCCGGGGGTGAGTGGCGTGCGGCGGCCAGTGGCGTCGACCAGGGTGATCTTGCTGCCGCGGGTGAGCGTGCCGATGCGGGAGATGCTGACGCCGGCAATCGAGCGAGGCATGCGCACGTCAGGACGCGCGGCGAAGAGCAGCTCGTAGTCCTCGCCACCGTGCAGAGCGAGGGCGAGTGGGTCGGCGGTCTTTGCAGCAAGAGGATGAATTGGAAGCTCGGCGGTTTCGATCTCCGCGCCGACGCGGGACTCGCGGCAGAGGTGGGCGAGGTCGGTGGAGAGGCCGTCGCTGAGGTCGATGGCAGCGGTCGCGAGACGGCGGCGCAGCAGGGCCTGGCCGACGGCAACGCGCGGCTGCGGGTAGAGCTGCGGGTGGGGGGTGGGGCCGGCGACGGGCTTTGGCACGGTGCGCAGAGCGGAGGTTTTGCCGCGCTGGGTGAGAGACGCGAGCTCTGCTGCCGAGCCGCCCAACGAGCCGGTAACGTAGAGAGCATCGCCGGGACGTCCGCCGCTGCGACGCAAAGCGTGACCGGCTGGCGCTGAGCCAAGGAGGACAATATCGGCGAGGATGTGGTCGGAGGGTGATTCGCTGGTATCTCCGCCGGCGAGTGGGACGCCGTGGAGACGGGCGAGCGAGTTCAGCCCGGCGAAGAAGCGGGCTATCCATGCGCGGCCGGGGCGGGTCGAGAGCAGTTTGCCAGGCAGGGCGAGCGAGAGGAAGGCGGCCAGCGGCTGCGCGCCCATGGCGGCGAGGTCGCTCAATCCCCGGGCAAGAGTCCTATGGCCGACCGACTCCGGCGGGTGCAGATTGCGGCGGAAGTGGCGGCCTTCGAGGGTGAAGTCGGTGGTGACGAGCAGTTCATGGCCGCGCGGCGGCCGCAGGATGGCGCAGTCGTCACCGATGCCGAGAACGAGAGGGCCGCGACCGGCTGAAGGCTTCCCTGCCCCGGCCCGGATTTGTTCGAGGCGGATCTGTTCAATCAGCGCGAGTTCGCCCATGGCGCTCTTCATCGGTGAGGGCAAGGATAACAGGGGCGAAGAGATGGCGCAGACCGGGCGAGAGGGTCATGGAATCCATTGAAGAATTGCAACTTCCGTGCCAATTTGGCGAGGCATTCGAGGGCCGATTGCGTTTGCGTTCCCCGGGTGTGACTGTTAAAATCGAAGGTAACGTCCAAGAGAGAAGAGTAGTACCCAAATGGCAGTCACGAATTGAAATAGACAAAGTTCATTCGACTGACTGCTTCTCTCCGTGCCGGTCTGCCCGCAATGCTCGCGGCGGAACGGCCAAACTCAGGGCGACGGGTTCCGAATTTTGAGTGCAAGACGCTTTGGATTGAAGACGCGCCATTATCTTGTCCTGGTCAGCCGGGATGAGAACGGTGCCGTGCGCAAAACGACGCTGCCTCTGCACTATGCGTATGTCTTTGTAGCCGCGGCGGTAATCGGGACCTTCACCATGGCGGGCCTGGCGGGGTCGTACACCCGGATGCTGATCAAGACGGCGAGCTTCAACCAGTTGCGCACTGACCATGACACGCTACAGAAGGATTATGCACATCTGGAAAAGCAGGAGCACGAGAAGGACGTGCAGGCCGCGTCGCTGGGCTCGCTGGCAACCGAGGTCTCCGCGCTCTACGGGCTGACGGCGAACAAGCTGGCGCCGATGGGCCACGCATTTCTGCCAAGTGGGCGGCATGCGACAGGTAAGGCCGCTGCGGTCGCGGAGACAGAGGCCTCCGGCCTGAGCGACGACAGCTACTACAAATCGCTGGACACGTTCTACAGCCTGCGCACCTCGGCGCTGAGCGGTGCGGCGACACACGCGATCGACGGCGTGACCGGGCTGCGCTCGCTGGGCGGACTGGATCCAGAGGACGCGTCCATTGAGGCGCCGTCGTTGTGGCCAGTGATCGGGCCGATTACTTCGAGCTTCGGCGAGCGTGAGGACCCCGTAAAGGGCACCGGCGAGGGCGAGTTCCACACCGGCATCGACATCTCGGCGCCCAGTGGGACGCCGATCCGCGTGACCGCGGACGGCAGTGTGAAGATCGCAGGCACCGAGAACGGCTACGGGCGCGAGGTGATCGTGGACCACGGCAACGGCGTGGAGACCTGCTACGCGCATCTTTCGGGATTTGCCGTGATGTCCGGACAGAATGTGGTGCGTGGGCAGGTGATCGGTTACGTGGGCACCAGCGGGCGCACCACAGGCGCGAACCTGCACTACGAGGTGCGCATCCATAACACGCCGGTGAATCCGCACAAGTACCTGCGCGAAACTCTGGCCGGGATGGGCGGCGATGCGCTGCCGGGCTCAGGTTCCTAGCATTTCATTTCAGGATTGAAACAAGAAGCCCCGCGCCAGTGCGTGGGGCTTTTGCTTTTCGTGAGCCTGGTTATTTGCCGGTGGCCGATAGTTACTTGCCGGTATACGTCACATGCCAGACGGAGCGCGAGCCGTCGTCGGTGACGAAGAGCGAGCCATCCACGCCCACCGCGACGCCGACCGGCCGCCCCCAGACACCGCCATCCTTGGTGACGAAGCCGGTGAGGAAATCGTCGTACTCGCCGCTGGCGTGGCCATCGTGCATGGGGATGTAGATGACCTCATAGCCAGTGCGGTTGGCGCGGTTCCAGCTTCCGTGCTCGGCGACGAAGGCGCCACCGGCGTAGTCGCGCGGGAAGACAGGGTCGCCGGCGATAGACGCGTTGCGCGTGGGGTAGAAAGCCATCTCCAGCGAGGCCATGTGTGGCTGCACCGGTACGTCCGGGGTACGCACTTTGCTGGAGAGGTCGACGCGCTTGCAGTTAGCGGCCTGGTCCACGCCTAGCGGAGTGGCGCGCTGCAGGTTGGGACCGGTGCCATCGGCACAGGGGTCCTGCACGCGCGGATCGCGGTGGCCGCCCATGTAGTACCACGGCCAGCCGAAGAAGCTGCCCTCGGGCACGCTAGTGACGTAGTCGGGGACGAGGTGGTTGCCCAGGTTGTCGCGCTCGTTGGCGGAGCACCAGAGCTCGCCCGTGATTGGGTTGACGGCCTCTCCAACGCAGTTGCGGATGCCGTGCGCGTAAACCTCCTCAAACTTGCCGTCGGGGGTGTATGCGAGGATGTCGGCGCGGTGGAACTCGCGGGGGTGGGTATCGGCGTCGTCGACGTTGGACGCGGAGCCAACGGAGATCAGCAGATGTTTGCCGTCCTTCGAGAACGCAACGTCGCGCGTCCAGTGGCCGCCGCCTGCCAGCTGCGCGTAGCCGGGAACGTCGGGAACGATGATCTCGGGCGGCCCGACGGCGCGCAGGTCGCCGGAGTGGTACGCGAAGCGGACGACGGTGGTGGCGTTGCCGACGTAGACATAGCGTGGATTGTCCGCCGGGTAGAAGGCGATGCCGAAGGGATGGTCGAGGCCGGTGGCGAAGTGCTCGATGGATGTGGCCTTGCCGTCCGGGCCGACCCCGCGCAGCACATCGACCATGCCGGCGCCGGAATCGGCGAGGAAGAGGTCGCCGTTGGGCGCGGTCATGATGAGGCGCGGCTCGGTGAAGGTGCCGGCGGCGCGGGCCATGTACTGTGTGGCGTCGGCGCGCTGCAGCGGCGCATTGTCCCCACCGGCGTAGAGCGTGACCTTGAAGCCGGGGGGCGCGATGGGCCATGCGCCATCCGGGCGCGGGATGATGCGCGCCTGGTTGTTGGCCGATTCGTCGGGATGCGGCTCGGGCAGGTCGGCGACGGTAATCTTATGCCGCACGCCGGGGGCCTCCTGGTTCCAGTCAGTGAACGCGGCCTGTCCGGTGAGCAGCGGCGCATCCTGCGCGCGGGCCTGCGGGGTGAGCACGGCGGCAGCGGCGATGGCGAGAGCAAAGAGTGCGATGGAGGGTAGGCGCATGGGGAGCGAATTCTCCTTGAGTATCAGATATGCCGAGGCCGGATTATGGGGCTGGCGCGGTCTTGTCAGATTCCGCGCCGGCGGCGATGGACTTCATCAATTGCAGCGGCAGGCTGGCAGTCAGCACGGTGCGTTCCTTGTGCTGCTCCACCTTGAGCGATGCGGTAAAGGTGGTCACCGCCTTGGCATCGGCGTCGCTGGATTGCGCGGCGATCTGCGGCTGGATGGCCTGCACGAGTGCGACGATCCCGCCCAGCGCGGCCGCGGAGCGAGCAGCATCGGCGTCGGTAGGGGCGATCTGTTCGATTCGCAGGCGGATGGAGTTGACCCCAGCGCGCAGGCTGGCCACGAAGGTGGTGTCCTCGGGCAGCGGCAGGTCGACGCCGAAGACGCGGATGCGGCCGGCCTCGGAGAACGGCAGTCCGATGTGGCCGATGGCCCACGCGCTCGAGAGCAGAGGCACGTCGCGATAGCGTGCGGCCAGCAGCGAGGAACCGGAGAAGGGCGACGCCGCGGCGCGATAGCGGTCCAACATGGCGTGGATCTGCTCCGGCGTGGGCATGTTGGAGGCGGCGATGGTGTCGTACCCCAGCTGCGCGATGCGGAACGTGCGGCCTTCGATGGGGATGGTGTAGACGGTGTGGCCTTCGTAGTTCTCCTGCGCGCTGGCGATGGAGCCGAGATAGCTGGCCAGGCGTGCGCCGTCGAAGCGGCCCTCGAAGACCTCAGAGTAGGCAACGGGTCCATTGGGGCCGTTGGGGTCATCCATGCGGTGCAGGGCGAAAGCTGCGGCGTCCAGGTCGCGCTCGGGGTCGATGCCGGTGGCGTCGATGAAGCGCTGGTAGTCCGGGCTGTGCGCAACCGGCGTGCGGTCGAAGTGCGTAGCCAGGCGGATGGGGCGCAGGTTGACGTAGACGATGGCGTCGGACTCGGGCAGCAGCCGCGCGGCCTCAGGCGGGGCGGTCTTGCGCAGCCAGACGGCAACGATGAGCGCGGCCACCAGCGCCAGCACTATGAGCAGCGAGTACCGCGTGCGTTTGCGCATCCGTCTTGTTTGTACGCTGAAGCGCGCCGCGCCGCAATGGGGTGGTAGTTAGTCCGCCGTTGGTCGTGCAACATTATCGATAACCAGCACCTGCACCGGTCCTTTGGTCGGCTCCAGTTTCAAACCAAGCTGCTCTTGAATAGCCGTGAAGATAGATGGCCCTGAATCGCCTGCAACCGCTTGTGCTCCATTATTGTTTCCTTGTACAGGGGCAGCCAGGTCATCGGGCGTCCATTCCAAATTGAAGTCGTAGTTGCCTGTAAGACCGGTCTTATCGACGAAGGTGTGGCGCAGCTCCAACGACAGGGCAAACAGAAAGTAAGCCATAGTGGGGCCTTGAGCGACGAGCTTGCCGCGACCCCAACTGAACCAGCCAGAACCGTTCTCGCGCTCCAGGTGCGTTAGGTCAGGCACGTGCGGCTTGAACTTCGGCCCTCCCTTAGCAACTGTCACTACATAAACGGGTAGGTGTCTGGTCTCGACGTGAGTCGCTAGTTGGAACTGTTCTGCCAAGACTTGTCGGAACATGGAACGGCGATCTTTGGTTGAGAGTTTTGCGAGCTTTGCGACGTCCGGGCCAGCAACCTTGGCCTGTATATCGAAACGGTCGGTCTTGGCCCAGGCTGGCTCGCCGAGCAGTTGATCTTCGTTTAGCTGATAGCTCTCCAGCAGCAGCATGTGGACCGTAACATTCTCGGCGGCGAGACCATCAGCATCTAGCCGTACCCGGCTCATTGCGTTGGAGGTTTTGTTTGGTTTCACGGAGATCACATCAAACCGCGGAGCAGTGGGTGACGCTGCGTCGGCCCCTTGTGCGGCGAGAGTGCCTGCCTGCGAGCGAGCGCTGTTTGTCGCGAGAACCACAAAGAGGAGCGCGATGACCGATAGATTTAGCCTGATATGCATCAGATGCCCTACTCCGAGATTGCAAAGGTGTAGATCTTACCGCCGTTGGTCACGTTGCCCGTGCCGGGCGGCAGGATGCCGTACTCGGCTCCGGGCGTCTCCGTGCCCAGGGTGAACTGCCAGGTGCGCGGCGCGACCTTCTTCGGCGTGAAGGCGACCTCGTCGCGGTCCGCGCCGCCTGTGGAGTGGAAGACGCCGCCGGTGCGCACGCGGAACTCGCGGCTGTCGGAGTTCAGCCGGAAGCGCAGCAGTTCGTACTCGGCGATATCGACGCCGTCCGCCGCGTAGACCAGGAACTCGATGGGGCGCGGCAGGGGCAGCTTCGACTCGCGGCCCTGGAGGTGGCCGTTCTCATCCTGCTTGACGATGCCGTGGGTCGCGGTGGACTTGAGCCATCCGCCGGACTTGAGGTGCACAATCTCGGGGTCGATGGCCTGCCACTTGCCGGTGCGGTCCTTGTAGTAGACGCCGATCTCGTTGACGTCGGACAGCACGACGGGCTGCGGGTCGGCGCCGGTGAGCCGGATGCGGCCCTTGTTGATCATGGCCTGGATGACGCGATCGGAGACGCCGGCGGTCTTGAGCGCGAGCAGCGAGTCGGCGTCGGTGGAGTACTCGCCGGGCTGGCTGTTGACGGTCTCGACGATCAGGTCGTCGCCCAGGCCAGCCTTGGCCAGCTTGAGGACGGAGTCGTTGGTCATCTTCGCCGGCGCAACTTTGGATGCGGGCAGCGGACCGGCCGTGTCGCCACCCGGCGGCTCCTGCGCGCGCAGCAGCGCGGGCGAGAGCAGGCAAAGAAGCCAGAGCAAACCATGACGAAGCGACATCGAAAACGGCTCCCGTTTGCGGAAGAATTGCGCCGCAAGATTGCGCGCAGCCAGATTATAGGACGGAGGAGCGCGCGGGAGGTTTACGGGACGGTACGCGCGCCACAGCCATGCGGGATAATCGAGCCATGCAGGTCCTCTGCTCAAAGTGCGGCGCGGCGATGGCATGCGAGCCCGGCGGCGACTGCTGGTGTGCTGAGCTTCCGCGGCTCATGCCGGTTCCCTCGCTGGTTGCCTCGGGTCTATCGCCGCTTCCTGGCGCGGCGCAGGGATGCCTCTGCCGCAGTTGCCTGACCAGCGAACTGGAGCGGCGCGGCGCAGCGAAGGCTGGCGCAGCGGCGGGTCCTCCCCCAACCGGTGCGCTACCGCCTCGCTGAGCTATGCCGCGCCTGCACGCTATGCTAAAGTTGAGGCTGCGGCGGGCACATTTCAGAGTGCAGAAACGGGCTCGTCGCAAGGCTGTCTTCGGCTGAATCTGCAAAACGGGCAGGTTCGGGATTGCCTGGGCTGGCGTAGCTCAGTTGGTAGAGCATCTGATTTGTAATCAGAGGGTCGGGGGTTCAAATCCCTTCGCCAGCTCCAATCTGGGCTTCGCAAGAGTTGCGGGCAGGAAGCAGACATGTTGGACGGATTTGGTTGGCCCGCTTCGCCCGACGGCACGCGATCGCCCCACATCACTCCTCAAACCGAGACGCGGAGACGATGCCGCGGCTTGAGGGCTGTGTGGAGTTCGCGACTTTAGGAGCAGGCGGCACGAGATGCACAGGTGGCCGAGTGGTTAATGGCAGCAGACTGTAAATCTGCCGCGCAATGCGCTACGGAGGTTCGAATCCTCCCCTGTGCACCATCTTTCTTCCCCAAGGCGCACGCAGCTGGGAGACGCACGTGGACCTGAGCCCTGGCAGCAGTGGACGCATGGGCATTGCGCTCGCAGGCCTGGCCACGCTGGCTGCCTTGGTGTGGCAGACCATGGAGCCGGGAAAGTACCGTTCCCTCACATGGGTCCTGCTTGGCTTTTTTGCCTTCCGCGTAGTGCTTGCGCGGCTGGGTTCGCGATAGGATGGAAGGGTCGGTTCAGACAGGCTGATGTAGCTCAGTGGTAGAGCACTCCCTTGGTAAGGGAGAGGTCATGGGTTCAAGCCCCATCATCAGCTCCAGAAATTTGCGGTGGCAGCATGCCCCGCGGTGGCGGGAGTAACTCAGTGGTAGAGTCACAGCCTTCCAAGCTGTTGGTCGCGGGTTCGATTCCCGTCTCCCGCTCCAGAGTTGTCGAAGGAGTTGTGGGTTGAGCGCATTGCATGAGCAGGCAGTGATTCCGGTGGCCGATCCAGAGGCCTTCGGCGCGGTGAGGTCGGCCATTGAGGCCGCCTTTTCTTCCAACCGGGTAAAGGATTTTCTGAAGGCGATCGGTCGCGCCGGTCTGCGCATCCGCGACTTTGAGCAGGCGCTGCGGCGCGGGCTGCTGGGCGCGGCGACCGCGAGTGAATACGACCGTCTGGGCCCGGCCAATCAGGGCATGATCCGCGAGCTCTACCTGGCCAGCCTGGAGAAGGTGGCGCCGGAGCTACGCGCGGAGTTCTCAAAGCTGTACGCGTACTACTGAGAGGGCCAGACAAATGAATCGCAAAGAGTATGGCGCCATTATCGAGTCCCGTCTGCGGGAGGAATTGCCCCGGATGCGCGAAGAGTTCGGCAGTTACGTAGTGCAAAGCACGTACATCGACAACCTGTTGCCGGAGGATGAGGTGCGCAAGATCAACGCGGCCTTCCCGGACAAGAGCACGATGATGCTAAAGAAGAGTCTGCGGGAGCACAAATATGTCGCCGCACAGATGGACCGCTACAATCCGGTGCTTGAAGAGATTATCTACGCATTTCAGGAGCCGAACGTGGCTAAGGTGGTCGAGGAAGTCACCGGCATCCAGAACATGCTGCCGGACACACACCTCTACGCCGGGGGCATCAGTCTGATGGCGCAGAACAACTTCCTCAACCCGCACCTGGACAACTCGCACGACAAGAACCGCCAACTATACCGTGTCTTGAATCTGCTTTACTACGTGACGCCTGACTGGACTCATGAGAATGGCGGCAACCTGGAACTCTGGGACCACGGCCCCAAGGAGCCGCAGCGTGAGATCACGAGCTGCTTCAATCGACTGGCCCTGATGGCGACGCATGAGAAGTCGTGGCATTCGGTGAGTGAAGTGACGGTAGACCGCTCGCGCTGCTGTATCTCGAACTACTACTTTTCTGAGAAGCCGCTCGAAGACCATGAATACTTCCATGTGACGAGCTTTCGCGGTCGGCCGGAGCAACCGGTGCGCGATGTTGTTCTGCAGGCCGACATTGCCCTGCGTCAGGGGATCCGCAAGGTCTTCAAGAAGGGTATCGTCGAAAACCCGCACGTCTATCATAAGGACGAAGCGGATTCGGAACAGAACTCCACCAAGTAAACATCTGCAGCGCGTGTTTGCGCGGTGCGGATTCACAAACGGAGACGAGCGATGGCGAAGGAGAAGTTTGACCGGTCTAAGCCTCATGTGAACATTGGGACGATTGGGCACATTGATCACGGCAAGACGACGTTGACGGCGGCGATCACGAAGGTGTTGTCGAAGCACAACCCGAAGAACACGTTTCGCAGCTTCGACACCATTGACAACGCTCCTGAGGAGCGGGAGCGCGGCATCACGATTGCGACCGCGCACGTGGAGTACGAGACCAAGAACCGCCACTACGCGCACGTCGATTGCCCGGGCCACGCGGACTACATCAAGAACATGATCACGGGCGCGGCGCAGATGGACGGCGCGATCCTGGTGGTCGCGGCGACCGACGGCCCGATGCCGCAGACCAAAGAGCACGTGTTGCTCGCTCGCCAGGTTGGCGTGCCGTACATCGTGGTCTTCCTGAACAAGTGCGACGCGGTCGAGGACGAGGAGCTGATCGAGCTGGTCGAGATGGAGGTGCGCGAGCTCTTGTCGAAGTACGACTACCCGGGCGACGACACACCGATCATCCGCGGCTCTGCCTTGGGCGCGCTGAACGGCGAGGCCAAGTGGGAGGCCAAGATCGACGAGCTGATGGATGCGGTGGATAGCTTTGTTCCGCAGCCGGCGCGCGCGATCGAGCTTCCGTTCCTGATGCCGATCGAGGACATCTTCTCGATCTCGGGTCGCGGCACGGTAGTCACCGGACGCATCGAGCGCGGCAAGGTGAAGGTGGGCGAGGACTCGGAGATCGTCGGCTTCCGCGAGACGCGCAAGACGGTGGTGACGGGCGTGGAGATGTTCAAGAAGCAGCTGGACGAGGGCCTGGCGGGCGACAACGCTGGCTTGCTGCTGCGCGGCATCGCGAAGGAAGATGTGGAGCGCGGCATGGTGCTGGCGAAGCCCGGCTCGATTACGCCGCACACGGTGTTCAAGGGCGAGGTGTACGTACTGTCGAAGGAAGAGGGCGGGCGGCACACGCCGTTCTTCAACGGCTACCGGCCGCAGTTCTACTTCCGGACGACGGACGTCACTGGTTCCGCCAAGCTGCCGGCGGGCACCGAGATGGTGATGCCGGGCGACAATGTGCAACTGGAGATCGAGCTGCACACGCCGGTCGCGATGGAGAAGGGCCTGAGGTTCGCCATCCGCGAGGGCGGCAGGACCGTAGGCGCTGGAACCATCTCGGAGATTATAAAATAGGAAGATCGTCGCAGGTCGGAACAGCCGTCTATGCAATCGAAGCCACTTAAGTATCGGCGACAAATCGCATTGTTTGTGGGGTTGGTACCCATAGTCTTCGTCTTGCTGGCTATAACGCACACAGGAGAGTTCGATTGGACAACCGCTGGCAGCACATTTCATCATGACGCGAGCCTCGCCGAGAGACTCACTGAAGCAATTTGCGCAGCTGCGGGCGTCACGATCGTTATCTCTTATTTCCGAGGTGAGCAATGAACGAGTCATTGGAAATCAGGGTCGATGGCTGCCGATTCAGCGGTAGCAACCTCATACCCGATTCAGTCACACTTAACGAAGAGCGGGCCAGACGAGTTGGAGAATTTGTAGAGGATTGGTGTTATCGGCAGGGCATTCCAGCAACCGTATCTTCGGTGTGGCTAAAGTTGTACGAAGGCGAGTTTCGCGTGAAGGTCAATATGTCGCAGGGCTCTCATCTTCTGTTCTTCGAGGAGGACTTGATCGATGATCTTATGGATCACGGCTCCAGCGAAGCACTCAGAGCTATTGAGTCTCAGCTGGCCGCCAAATTCCCTGTGAGGGACTAAGAATGAAAGCCGAAGCTATCCGGACCCCAGATCGAGTGAACCCGGAATGGACGCGCGAGGACTTCGTGCGCGCCGTTTCGTTCTCCGCCTTGCCAGCCAAATTACAGCAAAAACTGCTTCTCCATCGCAAGCCTTGCAAGCTGACCGAGAACTGAGTCGGTCCTCTTCCACTTCGGGCCTTTTTCGTGGATAATAGACAAGGCAGAGCGTGGCCTGACCGCTCTGCCTTCCGTTTGCGAAAATCAGGATCTGGCAGCAGGGGCCGAATAAGCCCTGCGTCGCGGCGTGTCGGCGGGCGAAGATTTGGGCGGAGCACAAGGCTCCCCGAAGTGATCGCCAGCAGGACAAGTTGCTTGCCGGCCGAGGTGGCCGGTCACGATAGGAGAACAACGAAATGCGCGAGATCATTACACTGCAGTGTCCGGATTGCAAGAACCGGAACTACTCCACCACCAAGAACAAGAAGACGACCACCGGCCGGCTTGAGTTCCGCAAGTTCTGCAACACGTGCCGCAAGCACACGCCGCACAAGGAGACGAAATAGGCAGTTACCGGCTTCTGACCCAGCCCTTAGCGAGAAACTAAGGCCTGGAAGCCAGAAGCTCCTTGGGGGAGTAAGCTCAACGGTTAAACTGTCGGTCTCCAAAACCGAACTTCTCGGTTCGAATCCGAGCTCCCCCGCCAGTTTCCCCGAAAGTGACTTTTTCCAGGTTGGCCGCGGCCTTTGCGGGCGCAATACGACAGGCGATCTGAAGCAGCAGACAGTATGCAGCAAGCAGTAGATTCGAGGCAGCGTTATGGCGAAGGCAATTGCAGTGGCAGACGAGCAAAGCAGCGGGATGGAGCGGTTCAAATCCGGGCCGCAGCGTCTGATTGAGTTCCTGAAGGACGTACGCGCGGAGATGCGCAAAGTAGTGGCGCCCACGCGCGCCGAGGTAATCTCCACGACGACCATCGTGATCGTCACGGTGGGCATCTTTGCCGCCTACTTCTTCCTGGTGGACTTTGTGGTCGGCCAGGGCGTGACCGGACTGATTGAGCACTTCACCAAACACTAGCGCGGACGCGAGCGCGCGAATGAGCGTTCGCAGGCGGGATGAAATTGACGAAGAAGAAAACAGCAGCGGCGCAAGAAGCCACCGCGACGGCGGTCGACGAACAGGTTCCGGAGACGCAGGAGCCGGGCGGCGAACAGCCGGCCGAGCAGCTGGCCCCGCCCGTAAACGAGAACTACAAGTGGTACATCATCCACGCCTATTCGGGCTTTGAGCGCAAGGTGCGCGAGTCGATCGAGAGCCGCATCCAGGCCTTCGGACTGCAGAACCGCATCGGCCGCATCATGATCCCCACAGAGCCGGTGACCGAGCTGCGCAACGGCAAGAAGTACACCATCGAGCGCGTCTTCCTGCCCGGCTACGTGCTGGTGGAGATGGACCTGGACAACGACCTGTGGCACGTGATCAAGAACACGCCGCGGGTCACGGGCTTCCTGGGCACGGGCGACAAGCCGGTGGCGCTGAGCGAGGCCGAAGTGAGCTCCATCCTCTTCCGCAGCGAGTCGGCCAAGGACAAGCCTTCGATGAAGGTGAAGTTCGAGAAGGGCGAGCAGGTGCGCATCAACGAAGGGCCGTTCGCCAACTTCAACGGCACAGTGGACGACGTGAACGAAGACCGCCAGACGCTGAAGGTGATGGTCTCGATCTTCGGGCGCTCGACGCCGGTGGAGATCGAGTTCGCGAAGGTGGACAAGGTAGAGGAGTAGCCGCCTGCCGGATAGCCGGCCCGCGCGGTGCGCGATTCAGCGCGAGAGTTTTGCAGAAGGATTTTGCAGCAAGAAGATCGGCGAGCGGTTGTGATGCGCAGCCAATAAATCGAAGAAGAGGATTGTTCCCATGGCACCGAAGAAGATCACAGGTTATGTAAAGCTGCAGATTACAGGCGGCAAGGCCACGCCAGCGCCGCCGGTCGGCCCCGCGCTGGGCCAGGCGCAGGTCAACATCATGGAGTTCTGCAAGCAGTTCAACGCGCGCACCTCCACGCCGGAGATGACCGGCATGACGATCCCAGTGGTCATCACGGTGTATGCGGACCGCAGCTTCAGCTTCATCACCAAGACGCCTCCGGCGGCGGTGCTGCTGCTGAAGGCGGCAGGCATCGAGAAGGGCTCCGGCACTCCCAACAAGGAGAAGAAGGGCAAGGTCACGGAGAAGCAGATCCTGCAGATCGCGACCCAGAAGATGCCGGACATGAACGCATCGACGGTGGCGGCAGCGGCCAAGACCATCCGCGGCACGGCGCGCTCGATGGGCATCGACGTCGTGGCATAGGCGATTTTTTTGAGGGTTGCGAAGCGCGGGGCCGGTCACCGGTCCCGCGTTTTCTATTTGCGCGGCCCCCACAGTCGATGCTACGGTCACGATCTGCGGGCTGTTTGTGAAGGAGCCGACGCCGATGGAGTTTGCCGGGCTGAAGATGAAGAGCGAAGGGCCGTGCCGTACGAGGCTGTTCTGCGCCGCTTCTCTGCTCCTCTGCTGCCTGGGTGCAGGCTCTCTGCCTGCGCAGAATGCGCCTGCACAGCAGGTGAATCCACAACAGCCGAACCCGCTGCAGCAGCAAGAAGCTGCGGTCCAATCGCTGGAGGTTGGCGCGACGGCGAGCGTAAGCGGCGTGGTGACGGACACCGACGGCTCGGCGGTCCCGAACGCGCAGGTGGCGCTTGAAGAGGAGGGGTCCAATGCCGCCCGCACCACACCCTCGGACGAGCATGGGGTCTTCGAGTTCCTCTCGGTGCCCGAAGGCCGGTACATCGTGCGCATCAATGCGCCGGGCTTCGCCAGCTGGAGGATCAAGGACGTGCTGGTGGTGCATGAGGGCGAGGGCGTGGTGATGCCCACGGTGCAGCTGGGAGTGGAAGGCATCTCGACCTCGGTGAATGCGATTACGGTGGAGGACCTGGCCGAGCAACAGATCACCACGGAGGTGCACCAGCGCATCCTAGGTATATTGCCGAACTTTTACGTCTCGTACGTGCCGAATGCGGCGCCGCTGACGCGCAAGCAGAAGTTCAAGCTCGCGGTGCACGTCTCGGCGGACCCGGTGACGTACTTCACAACCGGCGTGACCGCGGGGATCGAACAGTGGCAGGGTGACTTTGCCGGCTATGGGCAGGAGTTCTCCGGTTACGCCAAGCGCTATGCGGCGACCTACGGCGACCGGCTAAGCTCAACATTTCTGGGCGCTGCGGCGCTGCCCTCTCTGCTGCATCAGGACCCGCGCTACTTCTATCGCGGGCACGGGCGCGTGATCGTGCGAGCGCTCTATGCGATGTCAACGGTTGCGGTGTGCAAGGGCGACAACGGCAAGTGGCAGCCGAACTACTCGAACGTGGGCGGAAATCTGGGAGCGGCGTTTGTCTCCAGCCTCTACTATCCGGCCAGTGACCAGCATAGCGTGCAGGTCACGGTGGACAACACGCTGCTGGGTGTGGCCGAGGGCGCCATCGGTACCCTCTTCCAGGAGTTCCTGCTGCACCACTTCACCCACGGCGCGCCGCCTCCCCAGCCGTAAGACGAATTATGCGAAGAGGGCCGTCTGGCATGGGGCAGCGGCGGATTCCGGAGGCTTTCGCTCGAAGCCTGCGGTGCGCTGGGTGGACGGGCGGAGCGTGGGCCGCGCGCGGTCGAAGAGGGTCCCCTTGATGAAGATGCTGTCCCGCGAACGCTGGCGCAGGCCGTGCCGCTCGCAGGCGCGGGCGACGATGTGCGCAAGGGCGCGCGCGTAGCTGGGCGCGGCAAAGTCGCGCAGGGCGAAGCGGCGCTCTGTATCGCGCAGTTGCGAAGGAAAGTGCTCGCGAACGAAGCTCAGGTAGGTAGGACGCGAGCAAGCTTTGAGGAAGAGCGGGTTGGCGGCGAAGAAGCTGGCGCCGGCCTGGGCGGCGCGGCGCGCCATGCCGTCGATGGCCTCCTCGGAGTCCGTGATGCCCGGCAGCAGCGGGCAGCAGAGGATGCCGGCGACGATGCCGGCCTCGCGCAGGCGGCGCACTGCGGCGAAGCGCAGGTCCGGCCGCGGGGCGCGTGGCTCCAGTTTGCGCGCGAGTTGAGCATCCGGTGTGGTGATGGTGATGTGCACCACCAGCGTATTGCGCCGGGCGATCTCGGTCAGCAGGTCGATGTCGCGGGTGATCAGAACTGACTTGGTGACGATGCCCAGGCGGTAGCCCTGCTTGCGCGCGAAGACCTCGAGCAGGCTGCGCGTGATCTGCGTGCGGCGCTCGATGGGTTGATACGGATCGGTGGCCGTGCCGATGGCTATTTCCTGTTCTTTGAGTTTGGGGCCGAGGCGGCGCAGCTCCTGTTCCAGCAACCAGGCGGCGTTCTGCTTGAGAAAGATGACGCGCTCAAAGGTGAGCGGGTCTGAAAAGTCGGCCTTCGCCGGGAGGCCAGCGTGCGGGTGCGCCGGATCGGCCGTAAAGGGGTTGAAATCCGCCGCAGCCGGCCCCGGCACCCACTCCCCGGGACCGGCCGTGGCGCCAGGCACAGTCCCCACCGCGCCATCCCGTGATGCCGAAGTCTCCTTCGGCGCGAGAAAGCCATGGGCGTACCGTGCGTAGCAGTACCTGCACCCGAACTCGCAGCCGCGGTACGGGTTGATGGAGTATTCAAGCGAGCGGAAGCGCTTGGAGACGGTCTTGTTGAGGATGCTGCGCACCTGCATGGCGCGGAACTCGACCAGATGGCCGTCGTCGGCGTGGGACGACTGCTCGGCAAGCCGCGCGATGCCTGCGGGGCCGGCGGGCAGGATGGGAAAGAGGGCCTGGGTTTTCAACCCGTCGGATTGTGTTGCCTGCGCCATATTCCCCCTAATTTCGCTTTTTATTCGCCTTCCAGTAACCAGATAATAGCGCAGCGCAGGAGGCGAGTCAAGCGACTCTTGGTCTTATTTTTCTGAGGGAAAAGCGCGCTGAAATCACACCACTTCGGTGATCTTTTCGGTCTGTTTGGACATGGTCGCAGTGCGCTCCAGCTTGTCCCACGCGAAGGGTTTGCCATCGATGGCGCGCTTGATGGTCCTGAGCAGCACGACGGAGAAGACCTGGCGGTAGGTGAAGCGCTGGATCCAGATGTGGAAGAGCAGCCATCCGTCACCGCGGCTGGCGGGATGCTTGCGCTCGAGCGTGAAGGCGAGCGCGGAGGCGATGAAGTCGATGATGAGGAAGGCGAGGAAGAAGGCCAGCAGCTTCTCAAAACTCTGCGCGGACGCGGCCTCCGGATGGAAATGTTTGTCGTAGAAATAATTTGCCACGCCGGCGACGAACATCAGGTCGATGAGCGGCGAGACCAGGGGCAGCAGAATCTGGAAGACCAGCGTGTTGGGCAGCGCGAACAGGCCCATGGCGCGGCGCTAGGTGATGGCGCCGCGATGCTTGAAGATCGCCTGCAGGATGCCGAAGGACCAGCGGAAGCGCTGGCGCATCAGGCCGTTCATGTTGACCGGGGCCTCGGTGAAGGCGAGCGCGCGGTCCTCATAGATGACGGAGTAGCCCTGCTCCAGCAGGTTCATGGTAAGGTCGGCGTCCTCGGCGACTGTGTTGGTGTGGTAGCCGCCGCCGGCCTTCACCGCGGCGGTGCGCCATGCGCCGATGGCCCCGGGCACCACCATCACCACGTCGAAGAGGTCCAGCGCGCGGCGCTCGAAGTTCTGGCTGGTGATGTATTCAAGCGCCTGCCAGCGCGTCCACAGATTGACCCGGTTGCCCACCTTGGCGTTGCCGGCCACAGCGCCGATCTTCGGATCGGCGAAGTGTGGCACCAGATTGGCGATGGCGTCGTGCGCGATGACGCCGTCGGCGTCGATGCCGATGTAGATGTCCTCGTCGATGCGCTCCAGGCCATAGTTGAGGGCGTCAGCCTTGCCACCGTTGGGCTTGGTCAGGACGGTGAGACGCCCTGACGCGATCTCCGCCGGATAGGCGTCGATGGCAGCGCGGTAGGTGTTGTCGCTGGAGCCGTCGTCGATGACCACGATACGCAGGTTCTTGTAGTTCGACATCATCACCGAGCGGATGGTGCGCAGGATGACCTTCTCCTCGTTGTAGGCAGGGATCAGCACGGCGACACGGGGCGCATAGTCCGGGCCGGCAAAGTTCTTGCGATGGCGTAGGCGATCGATGATAGCGAAGACGCCGATGATGATGAGCCGTGCGCTCATCAGTACGTCGCCCACGAAGAAGACGGCGACCACAAAATGGTGGAAGAAGGCCCAGACGGCGAAGGCGATGGAGTCCACGCGCGCCTGCCAGAGCTGGTGCCGGTTGAGCGGAGGCATCACCTCGGCGCGGGTCTTGCCCATCAACTGGGCGACGGAGACGATGGTGTAGCCGCGGGCGCGCAGCGCATCGATCAGCGGACCCAGCGCGTCGATGGTGGGCTGCCGGTTGCCGCCGCCATCGTGCAGCAGGATGATGGAGCCGCGCATCCACGACTTCGACTGCATCATCGCGATCTGGTCAAAGACGCTGTCGATGATCTCCTTCGGCGATTTGCGCGGATGCTCGTCCCAGTCGTCCGTGTCGATCTTGTTGCCGACGATGATGTAGCCGAGGTTCTGGATGCGGTCGGCCGGCGCGGCCTGGTCGTTGGTGTCCGGCTCCTGGTCGATGGAGTAGGGCGGGCGGAAGTAGAGTGGCTGCACGCCGATCTCCGCTGCGAAGAGCCGCTCCGTCAGGTTCAGCTCCAGATCGACGGCAGGGTTGGAGATTTCGCTGATGTCGGGATGGCTCCAGGTGTGGTTGCCGATCTCGTGGCCCTCGCGATAGATGCGCTTGAGGTCGCCGATGTCCTTCAGCGCCTCCTCGCCAATGATGAAGAAGGCGCCGGTGGCGTGCTTCGCTTCAAGGATGTCGAGGATCTTTGGCGTCCATACGGGATCGGGGCCGTCGTCGAAGCTGAGCGCAACGCACTTTGACGGGCACGACGGTTGGTCGTATCCCGTCTGGTCCACCGTGTAGGAGAGCGGATAGGAGTCCATCGTCTCGTCAGTGACGTTGCGGTAGCCGATGGGGACGGAGTTGTCGTCATCCATCGTCACCGTGCGGTGGCCGTTCTGCTTTTTGCGCGTGATGTTCAGGATGTCGCCGAAGCCCTCGGTGTCTACATCGTAGCCGGGCTCGACCTGTGCGAGGTCCTTAACCGGATCGGCATGTACGGGTCCGTCCCAGATGTTCCACAGTGAGTTGTCCTCCTGGCCCAGGCGCCATAGGGCAAAGGTCTCAATGCCCAGGGCGCGGGCGGCGCGCATCTGGTTCAGTACGGTAGCGGCGTCGAGGAACCAAACCTGGTGGCGCACGTGCGCGTCGTCATCGTCGTACGCCAGGTGCGCGTTCAGCGAGTCGTAGTCAAGATCCACGTCCGCATCGGCGTCCACCGCGGCCTGCCACGCCTCCTGGGTGGAGAGCTCCTGCACGCTGAGAGTCTTCGGCTCCTGCGGTTTCTGGCCCTTCTTCACCGGCGGCGGGATGGTGGTGGTCCAGTCATACCCGTAGCTGCCGATGGCGCAGATCGCCTTCTCCTTGGGCACAATCTTCAGCGCCTCTTTCAAGTTGTCGACGAACCAGTCCTGCGCGGCGATGGGGCCCGGGCCACTACCGGTCTGGTGCTGGTCATAGTTCATCAGCAGCAGTCCATCGGAGTGGTCGGCCATGTACTTCAGGTCGAAGTCGTCGTCGCCGACCGGCGTGTTGACGTAGAGCTTCAGGTTGCGTCCTGGTCCGTGGAAGTCCGAGTAAATCTCATTGAGCAGCGCCATGTAGCCCTGCTGCGCCTCGCCGGGAATCTCCTCGAAGTCCAGCGAGATGCCTCGGTAGCTGGGATTGGCGGCCAGGAACTGGTCGAGTTGCTGGCGGAAGTGCGCGCGCGCCGCGGAATCGGTGAGGAAGTCGCCGATGTTGTGGACCCAGTCGTTCTTCACTTGGTCGTAGTTGTTGACCAGGGGAAAGATCTCGGCAGGTGTGGGGTCATCCTTCACCTTTTCGATAGTGCGCGCCACCCTGCGCTCATGGTCCACCTCGTGGATGCCGTCCTGATCGACCACGTCGAAGGGCCGGTTGTCCAGGCTGTAGGAGGTGAGTGTGCCATCTGCAGTAATGACATGCAGCCACTGCGGAAACAGCAGGTCGATCTGGCGGATGTGTTGCGTCAGCGAGGAGTAGCTGGCCGGGTCGTCCTCGACATAGTAGGCGGCGCGCAGGCCCTCGCCAGAGTTGAGGATGATGTCGGAGGGCTTCAGTGTGGTCTTGCGGTGCGCGGAGAGCTGCGGCTTCTGACCTCCGCGCGCGGGAGTGGCTTCCAACGGCAGCGGGCTGTAGTTGCGCTTGGGCGCAGAGAGCAGAAGCTCTGGCAGTGGCGTCATCTTGACCAGGCCGACGGTGAAGATCGTGCCGACCACGAAGCCGGCTACGGCAAGGATGTCGAAGATGCGCCGCAGCCGCTTCCAGCGCTTGCGTTGAGGATCGAAGAAGACCTGCTTGCTCATAGCTCCCTGAATGCCAAACGCCGATTCCGACCGCATCGATATGAGGCTGCGCCCTGCATCACCGGCTTGGAGACCCCTGCGCTGTCACCCGGCGGATTCGGCAGAGATCGGAAGGTCGCGCTTGCGGCCGAATGCGTTGCGGCGAGCGAAAGAGCGCCCCCTGCGCAATCGTATATCGTAAGCAGCCCCCCGGGGCAGAATCAACGCGTGCACCCCAGTATGATGCTGCTAGATGAACGCGGAGAGACGGCGGTTCTTATGGGTCGCAGGCGCGGCACTGGCGGCGGGACTGCTGCTGCGCCTGTGGTTCGTGCGCCACCAGGCACTGGTCACCGGCGACAGCCTGCTCTACGGCGACATCGCGAAGAACCTGCTGCAGCATGGCGTATATGGATTCACCGAGGCCGGGCGCTTGCCCGGATCGATCGTCGCTCGGCCCACGCTGATTCGGCTTCCCGGCTACCCCATCTTTCTCGCCCTGTGCTTCCGCCTCTTCGGCATGGATCACTACGGCGCGGCGATGTACGTGCAGGTTGCGGTGGACCTGGCAACCTGCTGGCTGGCGAGCGCGCTCGCGGGACGGCTCTTTGGACGGCGCGCGGCACTGGCGGTGCTGTGGCTCGCGGCGCTCTGTCCCTTTACCGCGAACTACGTGGCCGCGCCGCTGACCGAGACCCTGACGCTGAACGCAATAGCGCTGGTCTTCTATGGATTCGTCCGATGGCAACAGGCGGGCTGTAGCTTCAACCGCTGGCTGTGGGTGGTGGGCGCGGCGCTGGGTTGGTCGATCCTGCTGCGCCCGGAGCAGGGACTGCTGGCCGCGGCAGTGCTGCCGGCGATGGGCTTCGCTGCGCGGAGACTACGCGGCGAGTGGAGTGCTGCGTCGCAAAATAGGGGCCATCGATTGCGCATAACCGCGCTGCCCGTGTTGGCGGCGGCGCTGTGCGCGGTGCTGCCGTTGGCTCCGTGGACGGCGCGCAACTGGCACACCTTTCACCGGTTCGAGCCGCTGGCGCCGCGCGACGCCAGCGATCCGGGCGAGCTCGATCCGGTGGGCTTCAACCGCTGGTTCCGCAGCTGGGGCGTCGAGTTCAAGTCAACGGAGGACGTTTACTGGAATTACAGCGGCTACCCCATTTTGCTCGGCGATCTGCCGCCGCGCGCCTTCGACGCAGGCCCGGCCTCTGCCGAGTCGCGCGCCGAGACCACTTCCCTGCTGGCCGACTACAACAAAACCATGGTGGTCACTCCGGCGATCGATGCGCGCTTCGCCGCGCTGGCGCGGGTGCGCATCCGCGCCCATCCAATTCTCTACAGCGTCTTTCTGCCTGTTGCACGGCTCGTCGATATGACGCTGCGCCCGCGCACCGAACTGATGCCCGCGCCGCTCGACTGGTGGCGCTGGGGTGCGCATCGCGGGCAGACGGAGTTCGCCTGGGTCTACGTGGCGCTTAATTTGGCCTATATTGTGGCGGGGATTGCGGGATTTTTTGCCTGGCGCCGGCGCAGATGGCTCACATGCGCCACGGCTGAAGCCGATTCACACATCTTCCGCGAGCTCGCGTGGGCCATGGCCGCGAGCATCCTGCTGCGCGCTGCTCTGCTGCTGACCCTGGACAACTCCGAGCCGCGTTACACGCTCGAGTTCTTCCCCGTGTTGTTCGTCTTCGCAGGGGCGCTCTTCGCCGAGCGCAAGGGCCGCGTGAACAAAGGCTGAAAAGCGCAGTCCGCAACCAAAGGCGGGCGTAGTCCGAGATAAACGTCTGCGACGAGAGATAAGCGCCTGCGGCAAGAGATACAAGAGATAATAGCCTGATGCCCTTTCGCTCAGGATTTGTCTCCATCATCGGCCGGCCCAACGCAGGCAAGTCCACGCTGCTGAACGCGCTGCTGGGGCAGAAGCTGGCCATCGTCACGCACAAGCCGCAGACCACGCGCACGCGCATCCACGGCGTACTCGAGGTGCCGGCGAAGAAGAAGGTCAAAGGCGAGCTCGGCCATCCCGCCGCGCAGGTCATCCTCGTCGACACGCCCGGCGTACACAGGCCGGAGACGCAGCTCGACCGGCGCATGATGCAGGAGGTGCTCGACGCACTGGAGTCGCGCGATGCGGTGTTGTTCATCGTCGACGTGACGCACCGCCTGGCAAAGAAGGAAGATTCGCGCAGTAGGGCGGATGCTGGCGCGGCGGCGAACACAAAAGCAAAGATCACCGGCCGCATGGCGATGAGTGCGGCCGAGGACGATTATGCATTGTCTCTGGTCAAGCGCCTGGACTGCCCCGTAATTCTGGTGCTCAACAAAATCGACGCGGTGCGCAAGGAAGACCTGCTACCGCTGATCGCGCACTGGAGCGCGCAGCACAACTTCGCCGATGTGGTGCCGATCTCTGCACGCAAGAAGGAGGGCCTCGGCCTGCTGCTGGACAAGATCGTAGCGCTGCTGCCCGAGGGCCAGCGCTACTTCCCACGCGACCAGGTGACGGACCAGCCGGAGCGCTTCCTCGCGGCCGAGCTGATCCGTGAAAAAATTCTGCTGCTCACCGGCGAGGAAGTGCCATACGCGGCGGCGGTGGTGATCGAGCGCTTTGAAGAGCCGTTGGTCCGCACGACGAAGCGCACGCCCGGCGGAAAGCTGCCCTTGACGAAGATTGCAGCCACCATCTACTGCGAACGCACGGGACAGAAGGCCATCCTGATCGGCAAGCAGGGCACGATGCTGAAGCAGATCGGCACAGCCGCTCGCAAGGAGATCGAAGGGCTGCTGGGTACGCGCGTCTTCCTGGAATTATTTGTGAAGGTGCAGCCGGAGTGGCGCTCCAGCCGTGGCTTTGTGGAGGAGCTGGACTGGCGGCGGCAGCTGGCCGAGATCGCGGCGAAGCAGCAGGGCGAGGAGCAGTAGCCAGCCTACGGCGTGCTTCTTAACTACGGATTCACTACTGCGCTAGCGACCGGCAGAAGCAGGTGCCGATTCGGATCGACCCACAGCCACGCCAGCGCGCCGAGTCCCGCAAGCGATGCTGCCGTGATGAAGGAGACCTCCCAGCCAAAGTGGGCCGCCAGCAGCGGCGTAAGCGACGCGGTGCAGGCGCCGCCGAGCTGGCCGCTCATGTTGACGATGCCGGTGACCACGCTGGTGAACTCGCCTCCAATGTCCGCGCATACCGCCCAGTAGCTGCTCTGCGCCAGATAGAGCGAGCCCGCGCCGCAGGCCAGCAGTAGAGCGGCGGTGCGCGGCTGGTGGGCCGCCGAACCCAGCAGCAGCAGTGACGCGGTAAGGGCAAACGAGATGGTCGGCAGCACGCAGCGCCCGGCGCGCAGGCCGAAGCGCGCGGTGATACGGTCGCAGATGACACCGCCGGAGAGACAGCCGATGGTCATCGCCAGGAAGGGCAGCGCTGCGTACAGCGCACTGGTCTTCAGGTTCAGCCCGCGCACCTGCGCCATGTAGGTATACATCCAGGCGAAGAAGATCCACGCGACGTAGCCGTAGGTGAAGTAGCTCAGCACCATCGCAAGAATCGCCTTGCTGCGCAGGATCGCGGCCCACGGAACGGCGCGGCGGCCATTACGCGTGGTGTCGCTGTCGTCCACCTGGACCACACGGCGCTCGCGCAGGATGAGCGTGCGCTCGGCGCTGGACAGCCACGCATGCTGCTCCGGCGTGTCGCGCGCAGCGATGTACCAGACCAGTCCCGCAAGCGAGCAGGCAGCTGCGCTGAACCAGAACGATGCGCGCCAGCCGTGATGCAAAATGATGGCAGTGACCAGCGGCGGCGTAAGGCCGGAGCCGAGACCGACGCCCGCGAAGATGATGCCGTTGGCGCGGCCGCGCTCCTGGACGGGGAACCATCGCTCCACAAACTGGCTGGTTGCGGGGTACATTACCGCCTCGCCTGCGCCGAGGGTGAAGCGGAGGAGCACTAGCAGCAGCAGCGCGTGGGCAGCGTGGTCCGGGATGCATGCGGTGAGTGAAATGAAGATGCCCCACCACGCACCCAGCAGCGCCAGCGCGCGGCGCGGGCCCAGGCGGCGCGCCAACAAACCGGCGGGAATCTGCAGGCCGGCGTAGCCCACCAGAAATGCGCTGATGATCCAGCCGAGATGTACCTTGTCGATCGCGAACTCTTTGCCGATCGCGATTCCAGCGATGGAGATGTTAGTGCGGTCGAGAAACGCAACCGCGCTCAGCCCGGCCAGCCAGAGGACAAGCAGGTAGCGCAGCGGAAATGCGCGCGGGCGGCCTTGGGGCTGGATTCGTGATGGAGGTTGGATAGACACGCCAGAGGATCGGGATTGAAGAGGCCATTTCATTATGCCCTATAAAGAAACGGCGAGGGCTAGACCCGTACTTGCGGGGACTGGCCGCCGCCCGCGTCGCGATTCGCATCGCATTCACCGAACCCGTTCGCCTATCAAACTCATCCGACGGACGACTTGGTAGAATGACGATTGACGCGCAGGACGCAAAGGAGCCTCCCATGGCAAGCCTTCTCGAGCAGCTTCGTAAGATGACCACCGTGGTCGCCGACTCAGGCGACATCAATTCCATCATCAAGTTCAAGCCCACCGATTCCACCACCAATCCCTCGCTCATCGAGGCCGCGGCGCAGATGCCCGCCTACGCGCCCATCGTGGACGATGTGCTGATGAAGGCGCGCGAGCACGCGGGCCCCAGCGCCTCCGACAAGGACGTTGCCACGCTCGCCTTCAAGTCGCTCGCCGTCGCCTTCGGCAAAAAGATTCTTCAGATCGTGCCTGGCCGCGTCTCCACCGAGGTCGATGCGCGCCTCTCCTATGACACGGAAAAGACCATGACCCAGGCGCGCGAGATCATCAAGCAATATGACGAGGCTGGCATCGGCCGCGAGCGCGTGCTCATCAAGATCGCCTCCACGTGGGAGGGCATCAAGGCCGCCGAGCAACTGGAGAAGGAGGGCATCCACTGTAATCTGACGCTGCTCTTCGGCCTGCATCAGGCCATCGCCTGCGCCGAGGCTAGAGTCACCCTCATCTCACCTTTCGTCGGCAGAATTCTCGACTGGTACAAGAAGGACACCGGCAAGGACTACCAGGGCGCCGACGATCCCGGCGTAAAGTCCGTGACCGTCATCTACAACTACTACAAGAAATTCGGCTATAAGACCCAGGTAATGGGCGCCAGCTTCCGCAACATCGGCGAGATCACGGAACTGGCCGGCTGCGACCTGCTGACCATCGCGCCCAAACTTCTGTTCGAGCTCGACGCGAACAAGGACGCCCAGTTGACGCGCAAGCTGGACCCCGCCAAGTCCGCGACCATGGAGATCGAAAAACTCACCATCGACAAGGCGACCTTCGACAAGATGCACGCTGCCGACCACATGGCCCACGACAAGCTGAAGGAAGGCATCGAGGGCTTCTCCAAGGCTCTGGAAGATTTGGAGCAGTTGCTGGCGAAGCGCCTCAGCGAGATCAGCCAGAAGCAGCCCGTCGGCGCACACTGAGCCCGGCGACCGCGCTAAAGAATGTAGCGGCTAAGGTCGTGGTCCTTCACGATGGAAGCGACCTGCTGCCTCACATACTCCGGATCGACCACGATCACTTTCTCCACTGTGCCGTCCTCGCGCCTGCGCTCGATCACCGGCAGCGGTGGTGCGGCCTTCTCCGACCCCGACGCTACCACCTTCGCCACGACGCCCTCTTCCGTCGCCTCCGAGCGCGGGCTCTTGAACAGATCCGGCGCCTGGAAGCTGATCTCGTCCAGCACGCGCTCCATGATGGTGTGCAGCCGCCGCGCGCCGATGTTCTCCGTCGTCTCGTTCACGCGGAAGGCGAACTGCGCCATCTCCGCCAACGCCTCCGGCGTGAACTCCAGCTTCAGCCCCTCAGTCTCCAGCAGCGCCGTCGACTGCTTCACCAGGGACGACTTGGGCTCCGTGAGTATGCGGATGAAGTCTTCGACGGTCAGCGACTTCAGCTCCACGCGGATGGGAAAGCGGCCCTGGAGCTCGGGGATCAGGTCGCTGGGCTTCGACACGTGGAACGCGCCGGCCGCGATAAACAAAATGTGGTCGGTTGAGACCATTCCGTACTTCGTATTCACCGTCGTGCCTTCGACGATCGGCAGAATGTCGCGCTGCACGCCCTCGCGGCTCACGTCCGGCCCATGCCCACCTTCGCGCCCCGCGATCTTGTCGATCTCGTCGAGAAACACCATGCCCGAGTCCTCGACGCGCTCCACCGCCAGCCGCGTCACCTGGTCCATGTCGATCAGCCGGCCCTCTTCCTCCTGCACCAGATAGTCGAAGGCCTCGACGACCTTCATCTTGCGCTTCTTGGTGCGCTGCCCAAAGAGCCCGGGCAGCATGTCCTTCAGGTTGTTCTCCATCTCCTCCGGCGCCTGGGTCGAGAGGAACTCAAAGCTGGGCTGGTTGCGGTCGCGCACATCGATCTCGACCATCCTCTCGTCCAGCTTGCCCTCGCGGAACTGCTGGCGCAGCTTCTCGCGGCTCTTCTCCCAACTCGCGCGCTCTTCACCGGACTGCGCGGCCGCATCCGCTGGCTTTTCCGCGCTCGCGTCAATCGTGTGTCCGCCCGTCTGCGGGCCCGATTCAACAGGAATCTGCATCACCTGCATCGCGCGCATTCCGGCGGAGGTCATCACTACCGCGGCCGGCCCCGCAGGCCTCGACTGCGTGGCAGCCTGCGTCGGCAGAGGTGGAAGCAGCAGGTCCAGCAGACGGTCCTCGGCGTTCAGCTCCGCCTTGTCCTCCACGTCCTCCATCTTCTCTTCACGCACCATGTCGATAGCGATCTCCACCAGGTCGCGCACGATCGACTCCACGTCGCGACCGACGTAGCCGACCTCGGTAAACTTCGAGGCCTCCACCTTGAGGAACGGCGAGTTGGTCAGCTTGGCCAGCCGCCGTGCAATCTCTGTCTTGCCCACGCCGGTCGGCCCGATCATGATGATGTTCTTGGGCATGATCTCTTCGGCCAGCTCCGGCAATAGCTTCTGCCGACGCATACGGTTACGCAGCGCGATGGCCACCGCACGCTTGGCCGCGTGCTGCCCCACCACATACTTGTCCAGCTCCGCCACAATCTCGCGCGGAGTCATCTCATCCAGCGCCAGCGCCTGGTCATCCGCCGTTCCCGGTAAATAAATCGCCATCGCCTATTCCTTCTTCAGCTCTTCAATCGTCAGCTCGTCGTTGGTGTAGATGCAGATCTGCCCGGCAATCTTCAGGCTCTTCTCCGCGATCTCGCGCGCACTCAGGTCCGTGTTCTCCATCAGCGCCCGTGCACTCGCCAGCGCGTAGCTGCCGCCCGAGCCGATGGCCACGATCCCCTCGTCCGGTTCGATCACGTCGCCGTTGCCGCTCAGCACAAACGTCCCCGTCAGGTCGCTGACGATAAGCAGCGCCTCCAGATGCCGCAGCATCCGGTCCGTCCGCCAGTCCTTCGCCAATTCGACCGCAGAGCGGCCCAGGTTGCCTGCATACTGCTCCAGCTTGGTCTCAAACCGGCTGAAGAGCGAGAACGCGTCCGCCGTCGATCCCGCAAACCCGGCCAGCACCTTGTCCTGGTACAGCCGCCGGATCTTCTTCGCCGAGCGCTTCATCACGTTGGCGCCCAGCGTCACCTGGCCGTCCGCCGCCATCACCACGCTGTCGCCGCGCCGCACGCTCAGCACTGTGGTCGAGCGGATGCGCCTGGCGTTTCCAGATTCGTCCGGGCCCAGGTCCAAAGGATGCGCAGCAAAACCCAGCTCTGGCATAGCCGTTTCGTCCGTCTTCGATTGTTTCGGGATAAGGAAAGTGTCAGTCTGAGTCGATTTCATGGGCAACATCCAGTATATCGTTCCAGCGCACGGGCCGCCGGTTTGCGGCCCCGCCCGCTGTTCTACACTAGGACTATGCATATGGTGGCCACATCCTCGGGCCGGATGCAGCGCGTGCTGATCGTCTCACTCGCCGCCACCTTCTGCTATGTCCTGGCCACGCTCTACTTCGGCCTGCGCGCGCACTCCCTCGCACTCATCTCCGAGGCCGGCCACAACGCCTCCGACATGCTGGCCATCGCGCTCTCCTTCGTCGCCGTCTACTTCCAGCGCCGCCCGGCCACCGCGGAGAAGACCTTCGGCTACCAGCGCGCCGGGGTGCTCGCGGCGTTCGTCAACGCTCTCACCCTCATCGTGCTGGCCGCATGGATTGGCCTCTCCGCCATCCATCGGCTCTACGTGCCGGTCGCCGTCCAACCCGAGCTGATGATCACCGTCGCCGCCGCCGGCGTGCTGATGAACGGGGCCATCGCCGGCCTGCTCTGGAAGTCCTCCGGCGACGTCAACATTCGTTCTGTCTTCCTGCACATGCTGGGCGACACGCTCTCTACCGCCGCGGTCATCACCGGCGGCGCAGCAATCCTCTACTTCCATGTCATGTGGATCGATCCCACGCTCTCATTGCTCATCGCCGCCATGATCATGTGGAGCTCGTTCTCCATCGTGCGCGAGACGCTGAACATCCTGCTCGAAGGCACGCCGCGCGAGGTCGAGCTCGGCCGGGTCCGCACTGCCATCTCATCGGTTCCCGGCGTGCTCGATGTGCACGATCTGCACGTCTGGTCACTGGGCTCAGCCTCGCATGCGCTGGCCAGCCACGTGCTGATCGGCGAGATGCCGCTGTCGGAGTGCTCGTCCATCCTGGACGCCATCAACTGCGCGCTGCGTGACAGCTTCCACATCACGCACACCACGATCCAGTTTGAAATTCGCGGCTGCGAGACTACCCACGGCTGCTCCGCCCCGCCCGCGCTCGAAGAGGCTGGCGCACACGAACACCACCACCATGGCCATGCGCACTAAGTCTGGCCTCTAATATCTAGTCCGCCGCCTTCATCCTCGTCCGCGCCTCGTTCATCCGCCCCACTGCCGGCACCTGCTCGCCCGCCACGGCCAGCCCCCATCGCGGCATGTTCACGTAGATGCACTCATAGCTGGCCGCCTGCACCTGGTACGTCTCATGCCAGACGCCCACGCTGCCGTTCCCACTCACCGCGCGATTGTAGGCCGCCCACGCCGGCAGGTGCTTCTGGTCGCGCGCGTGCGCATACGCATGCAGATGCTCAAAGGACCTCCAGTACTGGATATTCACCACGCCGCGCCAGACCAGCGCCACCTCCGCGTGGAGGAAGCCCGAATCCTTGTTCGCCATCAGCTCATGGATCATCGGCGGCATGGCCTTCGCTACCGGCAGCCATTTGTTCACCGCCCACAGCTGATTGATCCGCATGCCAATCACGAAGACTACGAACGGTCCCTCGATGGTCGCCGCATAGCGCCCTGGAAATATCTTTGCCATGGCTTTACATCCTCTTCCCTCGTCGAATCTCGCCGACGCGACGAAAGAATCATCTGGACTTGTGGACTATGCTGCCGCTACTTCGCATCCAGAATCGTCGGCGACTTGCTTCCATTCAGGATCAGCGTGCAATGCGTATTGCCATTCAGGCACGCGTCGCGCTGCATATTGATCCGCAGCATCTCCAGATACTGGTCCGGACTCATGTTCATTGCGTTACGGTACGCATTGTCCGCATCCGCCCGGCTGGTCTCCGCTGCCTTGCGTGCGTCCTCGGCCAGCTTGGTCTGCCCTTCGGTAATGATCCTTTGCTGCTGCTCCGCGGTCTCAATCCGCTGGTTCTTGATCGCGTCCGGCGGAATGGCGCGGCCCACCGTGACGGCCACCAGGTTCACCGGCATATTGATCTGCTTCAGATACTGCTCCATGCCCGTCCCCACCTCGTGGTCGATCGCGTCCACGGCAGAGGAATCGATCGCCACCTCATTCAGCCCGCGGTTGCGCACCGACTGCCGGATCAGATTCGAGAACTGCCGCTCCACATTGTTCTCATACCACTGCTGTCCGAACCGCCGGATCAGGTCGACCGAGTCCAGCACCTGCACGCGAATCACCGCGTCAAAGCTCACCGGAACGCCATCTCTGGTCATCAGATCGTCCAGCTTCACCTCCTGCTGGATCGGCTGCATGCAGATGTAGATCACCTCCGTGCTAGCGGCCACGTAGGTTAATCCGCTCTGCACTGGCTGGGAGTCCACGCCTCCATGCCCGAAGAAGTACGGCTTCTTCACCAGCACCGCTTCATATCCGGCGTCCGGGTGCGCGGTAGAGCATCCCGTCACGAAGATGGCAGCCACACATGCAATCAGGACCAGCGCGATCATCAAGCCCCGCCGCACCGGCCCGCTCGGCCCACCATAGATTTCTCCCAGTCGAAGCCCCGCGGAACGGGGACTTCTTACCGGCTTGCTGGGCTCGTCTGTCTCGTCAGCCTTCTGCTCGTCGAACATGGTTCCTCCAGTCGCTTGCAAAGCCCGTTTGTGAGGACAGAGAAACCATAGCAGAAGGCCCCGGGTCTGCTCGGGGCCTTCGTGTACGTCACCTCAAAAAGCAATGCAACTACTCGAGTGTCGCGTCCAGCGTGATCTCCGCCGCGGCCAGCACGCGCGAGACGGGGCAGCCCGTCTCCGCGTTGTGGGCCAGTTCGTCGAACTTTGCCTTGTCGATGCCCGGCACCTTCGCCTTGGTGGTCAGGTGGATCTTGGTGATGGTCGGCTTGTCGTGCATGTCCAGCGTCAGCCGCGCCGTGGTCTCAAGGGTGTCCGGGGTAAAGCCCGCCCCAGTCAGCTGCGCGCTCAGCGCCATGGTAAAACAGCCGGCGTGCGCCGCGGCGATCAGCTCCTCTGGATTGGTGCCCACGCCCTCGGCAAAACGCGCCGCAAAGCTGTACTGCGTGTCCTTCAGCGTGCCGCTCTGCGTGGAGATGGTGCCCTTGCCTTCCTTCAACGTGCCCTTCCAGACTGCGTTTGCGGTGCGTTCCATATCGCTTCTCCTCGTGATCTCTCAAAAAATGTCGAACGGATGAATCGTCCTCTACAACGGTAACCCATTCGATGCCTCCGCCGCACCGCGGACCAAGAATGCCGGATGAAAACCCGCTTTCCTGCGCTAGGCTGTCCCCTATGCAAACGCAACCGGCCGCGAACCAGCCCAGCCCCGAAGCCTGCCCGCTCAGCTCAAGCGCTGATAGCCAAGAAGAATCCGAGCACCACTCCGTCTTCTGCCCCACCTGCAGCTTGCGCCTGCATGAGAGCCGCTGCAAGCTGGTCTGCCGCACCTACGGCTATTTCCTCAGTTGCGCGGACTTTTACTAGGCCACGATTTCTACTAAGCCAAATCGCCGGCAGCCGGAAAATCGAACTCTCTCCAATCCCGCTCAACCGTGGAAAATCGCATCTAACCTGCTGAGAGACACACAATCGAGGTGGGCCATGATCGCTGCTCGACGCACTTCGACCCGGATCGCCTCCGCAATCGCGGCATCGCTGGCCAGCGCGCTTCTTCTGCTCCCTCTCGCCGGATGCAACCCCAATACGGCCGCAACCCCGCAGAACTTCATCGCCGGGCTCAACCGGCATTTCCTCGATCATCCCGATTGCCTCTTTCCCGACTCGCCCACCTTCCCGTACGAGACGACCGACCCCGAAAAGACAACGCAGATGAACGCCCTGGTCGCGTCCCAGCTGCTCACGGTCAAGGAGGAGCGCGAGATTCACGTCAGCCGCTACACGCCAACCGACGCCGGAGCACGCGCCGCGCCGCGCTTCTGCTATGGCCACCGGGTCGTCAGCAGCATCGACAGCTTCACGCCGCCCGCCCCAGCCAACGGCTTCACTGAAAGCCAGGTCGTCTACCACTACACCATGGAGGACATGCCGGTCTGGGCCAAGACCGATGCGATGCGGACCGCCTTCCCAGCAATGGCTCTCGCCGCCAGTGGGACCGCCTCAGACAAAGCGACGCTCGCGCGCACCATGGTCGGCTGGCAGGTTCCTGACTAATTCCTCGCCTTACGCGGCCGCGTTGTCCGCCTTCAGCTTCTCTGCCGTATAGTGCGCGATCAGCGCATCGATCGTCGGTTGCAGATCGCCCTCCATGATCGTCGTCAACTGGTGGCTGGTCAGCCCGATGCGGTGGTCGGTCATGCGGTTCTGCGGGAAGTTGTACGTGCGGATCTTCTCGCTGCGGTCGCCCGAGCCGATCTGCTGCTTGCGGTCCTTGGCCTGCAACTGATGGATGCGCTCCGCCTCCACCTCATACAGCCGCGCGCGCAACACGCGCATCCCCTTCTCGCGGTTCTTGATCTGCGACTTCTCGTCCTGGCAGCTCACCACCGTGTTCGTCGGCAGATGCGTAATCCGCACCGCAGAATACGTCGTATTCACGCTCTGCCCGCCCGGCCCGGAGGAGCAGAACGTGTCGATGCGCAGGTCCTTGGCCTCGATCTTGATGTCAACCTCTTCGGCCTCCGGCAGCACCGCCGCCGTAATCGCCGAGGTGTGCACGCGGCCCTGCGTCTCTGTGGCCGGTACGCGCTGCACGCGGTGCACGCCGGACTCGTACTTCAGCTGCGAATAAACGTGGTCGCCCTCGATGATCGCGGTAACGTCCTTCAGCCCGTTGCCGATGCCCGACGGCGTATCCGACAGCACCTCTACCTTCCAGCGCTTGCTCTCCGCGAAGCGCATGTACATGCGGAAGACCTCGGCCACAAACAGCGCGGCCTCATCGCCGCCGGTGCCCGCGCGCAGCTCCAGAATCACGTTCTTCTCGTCGTTCGGGTCCTTGGGCAGCAGCAGCACCTTCAGCTGCTCTTCGACCGGCCCTACGCGCGGCTCCAGCTCGGCCAGCTCCGCCTGCGCCATCTCGCGAATGCCCGCGTCGCTGTCGGCCAGCATCGCCTTGGCCTCGGCGATGCCGCCGGTGATCTGCCGGTACTCGCGATACTTCTCTACCGTCGGCTCGATGTCGCGATGCTGCTTCGCCGTCGCCTGGAACTTCTTCTGGTCGCTCAGCAGCGCGGGATCGCCCAGCTGGCGGCCCAGCTCTTCATACCGTTCTTCGAGTTGGCCGAGGCGTTCAAACATGGGAACTTCTCCTGATGGTGGAAACCAGTCTCTACAAAACCGGTCCGCCGTAATTCGTGATTCATTTTGGAGGACTTGCAGGCGCGCTCTTTGAAGATGGTCGCGCACGCGGCAGGATTTGCTCGCTAGGCGCAGCTAGGCAAAGTCGTGGCGGCCGGGAGCCGTCCGGCGCGAGAGGCGCGTTGCTGTCAGGTCGCAGCCCATTCTCTTAAGATGATACCGCGCCCCAGAACGACGCGGCGCATCTTGCATCATCTTGCATCGGAGATGAATCTGGACTGCTAACCACGCCTCACGGCCCAGATGCCGGCCAGCTCGTCGGCGGGGCTGCATCCGCCGGGGCCGCCGGCCCAACCTTCACCGTCACCTCAAATAGGTGGCACGCGCTATACTCTGCCTCCCAATGGCCGGTTGATTTTCCCTTCGCGATCGTCGCCACTACATGCGTGGCCAGCGAAAATGGCTTGCCGTCGAACTCCATACGACTCAGGTCGAGCGAGGCAAACGGGATGGTATGTCTCTCGGTCGTCTGCTCCTCCGTTACGCTGCGTTCCAGATGGACCACGTGGCCGTCGCCATCCAGCAGGGCGACCCCCTGTGTGCCGGACACCTCCGCGCAGGCCCCGGCCTTCCCTCCCGGCGCACTCTTGAAGTCCAACCGATTGCCGGAAAAAGCAGTGAGGAAGCACGCCTGATGCTCCGCCAGAAAGTAGCCCAGCGCGTCCTTGAACCCGCCGGAGACAAAGATCGGCACACTCAACTGCCCTGTCCCCTTAACCGGACGCCCATTGATCTCGGACACCTCGAAGTGCTCCGCCAGGGCGCCATCACCCACGCGCCGCACCCGCACCTCTCCGCTTGCCTGCACCTGATGCTTCACCTTGCCGCCGCGCAGCTCCTGGCTCACCAGCGACTCCTTGCAGGTGAAGCTGGGCAGACGCTGCTCCAGGTCATCGGCGTCCGCCGCAAGCTGTCTCAGGCGAGCGTCGGTGGAACCGGGAGGCTTCCCCGACTGCGCAAAAGCACTGACGGCCAGCAGCAGCGCGCATTGCATTGCAGCGAGCCCGTAGGCGGCGAACCTGTACATTGGCGTTCGGCTCCCATTGCAGCGTGAACCCTCGCTGCGTAAATCATTGCCGCGTGGATCATTGCGGCGTGAATCTGGCAGCATCGTACAGGGGAGACGCAAGTGGCAGCCAAATGGTTCCAACTCGCCGCACTCGCTGAGGAAAAGCTCAGCGCATCGCCGCAGCCGTAATGTTCACGCTGACGGAGAGTTGCTGATCGCCCGAGGCAGCCTGCATGGGGACTGCGGCCATGGCGGCCTTCGCTTCAAACATCATCTCGCCGCTCACTCGCATCGGCTGAACCACGCTATTGTCCACATTGATGTTCCGCACGGAAACCACCTTCATCCCGGCCGCATGCGCAATCGCATCTGCCTGTTCTATCGCTGTCTTGGTTGCATCCTCTGATAGCTTCCGTCGCGCGTCGGCGATCTCCTGCTCGGTCGGCGTAAACGTCGTCCCGTCGATCTCGTTTGCCCCATTCGTCAGCACGCCCGCAAGAATGTTCGGCGCCTTCTCCGGCGTGGTGCGGAAGCTCACCTGCTCGCTGCCGTCGTAGCCCACCGTCTTGTCCGGCGCGTTCTTCTGCGTGCGCGTATCCGGAGAGAAATTCACGCTCATCGTAATCAACCGATCGACCTTCTGCGCGCGAAGATACGCCAGCAGGCCGTTCGACTGCGTGGCCAGCGCGCGCTGCACCTCGGGCAGGTCCTTCCCGGAAGCGCTTACGCCCACGCTCACATCCACCGCCGTGTTAGGAATGCGCGTCTCGCTGGTCGCGCGCGTGGTAATCAGCGTGGCGCAGGTCGCGGGCGCGGTCGCGCACGAATCGGGCGCCTGGGCCTGAGCTACAGTCGCGCAGCCCAGCATCATCACAAAAGCCAATCGAACGTTCATGGGTTTTTCCTCGCGCTTCAAATTCAAATCTAAAACAGAGATTGGGGCCTGCCGCATCTACCCTACGTGTTGCGAGACAATAGGCTCAAGCGTTGGACGGAACTCGCCGGGCATTCGCCTCCGGCTGATTCAGGAGAAAACCATGGAATACAGGCATTTGGGCAGGTCGGGGATCAGGGTGCCGGAGCTATGCTTCGGCTGCGGGACATTCGGCGGCAAGAGCGAGTTCTTCGACGCGTGGGGCGCGACCGAGGACATCCCTGCCGCGCGCAGGATGGTCGATATCTGCATGGAGGCCGGCATCAACTTCTTCGACACCGCCGACGTCTACTCCGAAGGCCGCAGCGAGACTGTGCTGGGCAACGCCATCGCGCACCTCAAGCGCGAAGATTTGCTCATCTCCACCAAGGCCACCTTCCGCTTCGGCGACGGGCCCAACGACGTCGGCTCCTCGCGCTACCACCTCACCCGCGCACTCGATGCCTCGCTCCAGCGGCTGAGCACGGACTACGTCGACATCTACCACATGCACGAGGTCGACTCGCTGACGCCGATCGAGGAGACGCTCGCCACGCTGGACGATTTTGTCCACTCCGGCAAGGTGCGCTACATCGCCTGCTCCAACTACTCCGGCTGGATGCTGATGAAGTCGCTCTCCATCAGCGAGCGCTATGGCTGGAGCCGCTTCGCCGGCCACCAGGTCTACTACTCGCTGGTGGGCCGCGACTACGAGTGGGAGCTGATGCCGCTGGCGCTCGACCAGGGAATCGGGGCTCTGGTCTGGTCGCCGCTGGGCTGGGGCAGGCTCACCGGCAAAATCCGCCGCGAGACCGGCATTCCCAAAGAGAGCAGGCTGAACTCGAAGGTCGTCGCTGATGCCGGCCCGCAGGTGCCGGAGGAATATCTCTACAAAGTTGTCGACGCTCTGGATGCAGTCGCCACCGAGACCGGTAAGACCGTCCCGCAGGTAGCGCTCAACTGGGTGCTGCGCCGGCCCACCATCTCCAGCGCCATCGTCGGCGCGCGCGATGAGCAGCAGCTGCGCCAGAACCTCGGCGCCGTCGGCTGGACGCTGACGCCGGAGCAGATCGCGAAGCTCGACACCGCCAGCGAGGTGCCGCTCGCGTACCCATACTGGCACCAGCGGCAGTTCCCGGAGCGCAACCCAAAGCTGGTCTAGCCTTCGAACCTTGGAGATTTAGACCGCTCGATCCATCGATCCGCAAACATTCCGGTTACCCCAAAGTCATTTTGGGGACGCAAACGTAACTGGAGTGCTTTTTCGCCCTCCTGCAGCATCTCAGAATGAGAAGATTGGGAAGCGTACCCCTCGGAACGAATCGCCAGGAAAATCTGCCCGCAATCCATGTATGGAAAGACCAAGGGACCCGGATCACGATGAAGCAATTTCGATTTGTCCTGGCGCTGCTGCTTACGGCGCTTTCCGCAGTTGGTATGGCCCGTGCGCAGGTGGCGCTGCCTACCGCCAGCCAGACCCTGCAGCTCTCTGCCTTCGGCGGTTTCTCAGGCTCCTACACCGGATTGGCCGGCGGCCGGAATGCCGGTATCGTCGCCGGCGTCGACCTGGGCCTGCCGCCCTGGCGCACCACGCGCCCCACGCTGGAGGTCCGCGGCCTCTACCCCATCGACAAGGGTGTCATCGACTCGCAAAAGGACATCCTCGCCGGTGTGCGCTGGGACTTTCTGCTCAACCACCGCATCCACCCCTATGGCGACTTCCTCTTCGGCCGCGGCCAGATGAACTATGGATCGTCCGGTTACCCCTTCGGCGGCGCGGTCTATCTGCTCACCACCACCAACGTCTACTCGCCCGGCGCGGGCTTCGACTTCCGTCTCAGCGATCACTTCTGGCTGAAGGCGGACGGCCAATACCAGCGCTGGGGCTATGCGCCCACGCCCACTGGAACCGTATGGGCCAAGGTTGGCACCGTGGGCGTCGTCTACCGCTTCCCCTTCGGCCTGCGCCACAAACGCTAGACCGCTGCGGCGCCGATCAATTCGCGCCCTCATCGTTTGTGACGCGCTGCGCGCAATGAATCCGATTGAGTGCCGAGGCCGTCCATGACCACATCCAGATATGCGAATTTCGATGCCCTGGACCCCTTCTTCGAAATCGTCCGGGAAGGGCTAACCGGAGTCGTCGACGGCAAACATTTCTTCGACATAATTGCGGATGACGCGATCTTCGATTTTCGCTACAACTTTCCCGGTTGGCCTCTGACGATCCAAGGGCGGGCTAATCTAATGGATCTGTTTTCGGGATACGGCAACTCTATAAGGCTCCACTCGGCCGGCGGGCTTGTAGTGCACCGCGTTCAGGACAAGCGCACAGTGATCCTCGAATATGAGGTGCACGGCAAGGTTCTTTCAACCGGGGTGTCCTATGACAACCGGTTCATCTCGGTCATCACCATCGAGAACAGAAAGATCGTGCGCTGGAGAGATTACATGGACTCTCTCGCCGCGTGGACGGCGTTGAACGGCAACTCCGCTCCAGCTACAAACTCTCGCTTGCCTACAGGTTGAACAGCTCACGCAGGCGCTTGGTCTGCGCCCGGCTCACCGGGATCTCCGTCTTCTTGGGGTCGTCCATGCGCAGCTGGTAGCTGGATTTGAACCACGGCACCACCTCGCGGATGTGCTGGATGTTGACCACGAACGATCGGTGCGCACGCCAGAACGCCTCCGGGTCGAGCTGGGCCATCAGCTCCTCCAAAGTGCGGCAGTTGGACTGCCCCTCTACGCCGCGCGTGATCACGCTGATCGCACCGCCCTCAATCGAGGCAAAGCAGATCTCCCTCTGGTCCACCAGCAGCAGCCGCCCCAGCGCGCGCACCACCACCTTGCCGGAGTTTGGCTTCGCCGCCTGGGTGCGCGTCTCCACCAGCTTCAGCAGCGCGGCCAGCTTGGCCTCGCCGGTCGACTCCCCGTTGCCGGCCAGTCGTGCGCGCACCTTTTCGATAGTCTTCAGCACGCGCTTGCGGTCGAAGGGTTTCAGCAGGTAGTCCACCGCGTTCACCTCGAAGGCGCGCACGGCGTACTGGTCGAACGCCGTCGCGAAGACCACCTGTGGCGGATCGGCCTTCTTGTCCAGCAGCTTCTTCAGCACGGCAAAGCCGTCCAGGCCCGGCATCTGCACATCGAGAAACACCACATCCGGCTTGTGCGCACGGATCAGCTCCACCGCCTCGATGCCGTTCGACCCCTGCGCCAGCACCTCCACGCCCTCGGCGGACTGCAGCTGATAGAGCAGCTCCTGGCGCGCGAGCGGCTCATCATCGACGATGACGGCAGTAAGGGTCACGCTGCGATGCTACAACATTTTAATCGCAGATGAAGGACCGCACAAACCGCTGCGGTCTGGGCAAACCTGCTTTTTAGGAAGGGGGGAACTGCCTTAGTCGCTGTAGACGCGCAGCCGTGCGGGCGCGCTATCGTCGGCGGTGTTATGCCCGCACTGCGAGCAGAAGGCATCGGTGATCTGCACTCCGCGGAAGCACTGGCCACACACCGGCGCAAGCTGGAAGCGGCACTGCGGACAGAAGTGCACCCCCGCGGTCAGCTCCGTGGTGCAGTTGGGGCAGCGGATCATGATGGGCTGGCGCAGCAGGAAGTACACCACGCCGCCGATGTAGCCGGGCATCAACGCAACAATCATCCACAGCGCCACCGGCATGCCGCGGCGGCGCGCGTCGCGACTCACATAGCCCAGCAACAGGATGTAGCTGGCCACGGCAGTCACCATGGTGTACACAAACATCCAGTGCGAGGCCATCCAGCCCGGGCGGCGATGCTCCAGTGGAGGAAGATGCTGATTGAAGAAGAACAGGACGACAAGCGCACCCGCCACGGCCAGCAGCACGGACCACAGCGGGATCATCTTCAGGCCGTCGCGGTCCCTCTGCTGGTGCGGCTCCGGAGCGTCCGCGGATTGGCGGCTCAGCCCGCTCATCGCGTCGTCTCGCGGCCGCCGTTCCTGGCATGGCGGACCCAGATCGCCATCAGCAGCACCAGAGTGAGTGGTACAAACCACAGCAGCGCCACCAAAAGATGGTTGTTGGCATCGGTAGTAGCCAGCGTGGCAACATCCTGCACGGCCTCGGCCGCCTCGTATTGGTAAAGCCCGGTCCAGATCGCAAACCCGGCCAGCGCCAGCAGCACGGAACAAAGAACCAGCGGAAACGTCAGGCTGCGTACGTAGCTGCGCCGCGCCTGCATCACGCTGGCGCGATGCCGCACCACGCGATGGGTGCGGTTCACCACCCTGGCCGGGGCGGCAGAATCGAAGCCGCGCAGCGCGTTGTGCGCAAGCAAAGCCGGTTCGTCAACCTGGGTCTCAAATTCGGGATGGAAGGAGACGCTCATCGGGCCGCCTCCGCCACGCGGCAGGCGCGCAGTTGCTCAATCTCCGGCTTCAGCGCAGCCAGTCCGCGATAGAGCCGCGACTTCACAGTCGAGAGCGGGGCGCGTGTAACGCCGGCAATCTCTTCGAGCGACATCTCCTCGTGGAAGCGCAGCACCAGCACCTCGCGGTAGCTGGGCTCCAGCTTCAGCAGCACCTGGGCCACCTCGGCGCGGTCCTCGCGCAGTTGGAACTGCTCCAGCGGCGACGGCCCATCGGTGGCGATCTCAAAGGCGCGGCCGTCCTCGGCCGACTCGCTCATCTCGTCCAGCGAGGCCATGGTGGGCTTGCGCGAGAGATCGATCACCAGGTTGCGGGCTATGGTGAACAGCCATGTATCGAAGCGCGCCTTGCCGTTGTACTGGCTGCCGCGCAGCAGCACCCGCATCCAGGTCTCCTGGAAGAGGTCTTCGGCGACCTCGCGCTTGCCGGTGAGGAAGAGCAGGTAGCGCAGCAACCGGTGCTGATACAGCTCGATCAGGCGGTCGAGCAGTTCGGTGTCCTGGTTCTTCAGGCCGCGGGCGATGGCAGCATTTTCCCGCTGGCCCTGCTCCGCCTGTTCCGCCGAGATGGCTATCGCTGCGCCGCGCATACCGGTAGAGACGCCAGGCTGCGAAGAAAAGTCTCGCACAGCCAAGGTCTTTTCCGGGCGGGCTTGCTCACCGCGAGGCCAAAGCAACATCCGTAGCTCCCTCCAGGGGGAATTTCGCGACCTAATTGCCAGGGGAAACAGTTCCATAGAACATTCTAGGGGCATTTTGCCGGTTTTGGCCAGAACTTTTCCTGGACCTTTTCCGGGGCCCTTTTCCCCGACGTAAACTGTCCAGATGGAAGTTCTTTACGGCCTGCACCCGGTCGAGGAGGCGGTCCGATCCGGCGCGCGCAGGCTGGATTCCGTGCTGCTGGCGCGCGACCGCAAGAACGACAGCCTCCTCGCCGCCTGCCGGGCCGCCGGGGTGCGGGTCTCGCTCGAATCCCGTGAGCAGCTCACCCGCCTGGCCCGCACCGACGCCCACCAGGGGGTGGTCGCCCTGGTCCGCGAGCGCAGCTTCCTCACCATCGAGGACCTGCTGGCGCAGCCACCTGGGATAAGTCCGCATAGCGGCACGCCGCACCACCGCTTCTTCCTCGCGCTCGACGGCATCGAGGATCCCCACAACCTGGGCGCGCTGCTGCGCACCGCCGATGGCGCCGGCGTGGACGGCGTCCTCCTGCCGGAGCGCCGCTCCGCCCCCGTCACAGCCACCGTGGCCAAGACCTCCGCCGGGGCCTCCGAGCATGTGCGCATCGCCCGTGTCACCAATCTGGTGCGCGCGCTCGAACAGATGAAGGCCGCCAACGTCTGGGTCCTAGGCCTGGACGAGCGCGGGTCTCCGGACTACACAGACTTCGACTACCGCACCGACTGCGTACTTGTCCTGGGCCGCGAGGGCGCCGGGCTGCACGATCTGGTCAAACGCACCTGCGACCACCTGTTGCGCATCCCCATGGCCGGCCAGGTCTCCTCGCTCAACGTCTCCGTCGCCGGCGCAGTCGTGATGTACGAGGCACTCCGCCAGCGCAGCCTGCCCGCACAACCGCAGCCTGCAAAGCCCGCCGCCCCGGCAAAGCCGCGCAAAGGTCTGGGCTCGTGAGACGTCTAACCCCTGTGCCCCACCGCAGCATTCTGTCGTCGAATCCGAAACTTCAGAGAAGCGCACTTCATGTAACCCTGCTCGCGCTTCTCACCTTCGCCCCAGTCGTCCGAGCGTCTGCGCAATCTCCCGCCTCGCCCTCGCCCGCTGCTGCAAGCTCATCTTCGTCCTCCTCCAGCGACAACCCGCCGCAATCCGCTCCCACACCCACGTCCTCTTCGCAACCGGACTCATCCCAACCCCCGCCGCCGCCCGGCAAAGTCCTCTTCTCACGCGACGCCAACTCCGCGCCGGATTCCCAGCCCCAGCCGCCACAACCCTCGCAGCCGGACGCCGCACAAGCCCCGCAACCCGCCAAATCCGCGCAGACCCCACCCGCACCTAGCCTCCCCTCCGGCGGCGATGACGCCCTCCATGTCAGCGACGCCGAACGCAGCACCCTCACCTTCACCGCCTATGACCTCGACGCGCATCTCACACCCGCATCGGCGGGCATCTCCGTGCGCGCCGGCCTCACCGTTCGCAACGACGGCCCCGCTCCGCTCCGCCGCCTCATCCTGCAAATCAGCTCGTCGCTGCACTGGGACGCCTTCTCCAGCCTCGCCTACGCCAGCGGCAGCCAGCCGCTCGCCTTCGCATCGCACCTGGTCGATACCGACGCGGACCACACCGGCAGCATCGCCGAAGCCGTCATCACTCTCCCCCAGCCGCTCGCGCCCGGAGCATCGCTCACCCTCACCGCGCTTTACTCCGGCGCCCTCCCGCAATCAGCCGAGCGTCTCACCCGCATCGGCGCTCCCAGCAACGATGCCCTCGCCCAGGACTGGGACGCCATCGCGCCCACCGACCCAGAGACCGCGCTGGTCGGCACCGCGTTGCGCGGCTTCGGCAACGTCCTCTGGTACCCCGTCTCCGCGCCCCCGGTCTTCCTCGGCGACGGCGCCAAACTCTTCCAGTCCGTCGGCCGGACCAAACTGCGCGAGGCCGCCGCAACCATCCGCCTGCGCCTTTCCGTCGAGTACGTCGGCGAGCCGCCCGACGCCGCCTACTTCTGCGGCCGCCGCGGCCAGCTCATCGCCATCAGCGACAACCCCAACCTGCCCGCGGCCCAGTCGCCCGGCATCGCCACCGTCACCTTCGACGCGCAGCCGCTCGGCTTCCGCACGCCCAGCCTCTTTGTCACCGCAGGCGCAGCCAGCCTCACCGGCACGCAGGCGAATCCCGACCTGATCGCCGCCCTCACCCCCCACGAGGACGCGCTTCCCGCCTATGCAGCCGCCGCCGCGCAGGTCGAACCGCTGCTGGCCGACTGGCTGGGCGCGCAGCCGCTCGGCCCGCTCACCCTGCTCGACCATCCCGGCGACCCCTTCGAGGACGATGCGCTCCTGGTCCGCCCCATGCGCGCAGCCGACCCAGCAGCCCTCGCTCCATCGCTCGTCCACTCGCTCACCCACGCATGGATCCGCTCCAGCCGCCCATGGATCGACGAGGGCCTGGCCGAGTTCATGTCTCTGCTGTGGATCGAGCGCACCCAGGGCCGTCCCGCCACGCTCAGCCAGTTGCAGGACGCCGCGCGCACGCTCGCGCTCACCGAACCAGAGCTCCCGGCCTCCCTGCCCAACGCGGAATCCACCGCATCCAGCAATTCGCAATCTGCCCCCACATCGCCACCGCCCGCTCCCTCCAAGATCTCTTCGTCTTCAGATAGTCCTTCGCATCCCGATAAGTCTTCTTCGCCAATCCCATCCTTCAGCCCCGCCGGCGCCAGCCTCGCCGACGCCTCCGGCGAAGTCTTCTACCGCACCAAGGCTGCTGCCGTGTGGTGGATGCTGCGCGGCATCGTCGGCGACGACGCACTGAAGCAGGCGCTCCAGGCCTATCGCAAAGACTCCAGGCTCGACCGCGACCCCACCGGCTTCGAACAGACGCTCGCAGCCGCCACGCACCAGGACCTGCGCTGGTTCTTCTCGGACTGGGTCTACCGCGATCGCGGCCTGCCCGATCTCTCGATCGTCAGCGTCACACCCAGCCAGTTGGAGCCGAACGGCGCAGCCGCCGCAGGATGGTTGATCGCCGTCGACGTGCGCAACAACGGTTACGCCGGCGCGCAGGTTACGGTCACTGTGCGCGGCGGCACCGCCACGGAGACCCGCCAGCTCCGCATCCCCGGCCGCTCCAGCGCGTCGGTGCGCATCGTCTTTGCGGGCACGCCGCAGCAGGTGCAGGTCAACGACGGCAGCGTCCCCGAAACCGAGACCAGCATCCACACGCGGCAGCTTGTGTTGCCCGGCAAATAGACGCGTTGAAAACATCCGCCCATCGGCCCCGCAACGCAACTTCCTCCCGCGAACGGGGGATGCACCCCACGCGAACGGGGAATGTTCGCCCGCGCAAGGGGCTGTCCATAATGAACTCGGATCAGGACATTACCCCCCTCTCCCAAGGTCTGATCCATTCTGCACTTGCACTAACCCCATAAACCCGCAACCCGGGGGCGGGCGGCGCGCGGCAAGAGACACAGTTTCTCGCCGGGCCCTCCGCTCCCCCTTCCCTCCCACTCGCATCCTCTACAGTGCATCCGCAGGTTGAGCGGCGCAGCTTGGCATTCCTGTTCCAGTCGGCGAGAATCCTCTAGCCGGGCAATTCGCTCGAACGCGCCGCGCCGGAAGGAACACCTCATGCAATATTCACCAATTCACAAGATCAGCAAGCCCGCACGCACCGCACTCCGCATTGCAGGTCTTGTGCTTGTTGCCGGGCTCGCGTCCTTCGCATTCACGCATGCGTCCGCGCAGGGCGACCGCCCCATGCCTCCCGAGACCGCTGCGCCCGCCACTTCGCCCCAGATCGACGGCATCGCGCACATCGCCCTCCGCGTCAAAGACATCGCCGCCTCCGTCGCCTTCTACCACAAGCTCGGCTTCGACCATCCCTTCGACCGCAAGACCGGCGACGTAGTCACCACCTCCTTCATCAAGATCAACGACACGCAGTTCATCGAGCTCTATCCCGCCACCGGCGCGACACCTGACCAGACCACGCCCGCCTTCCTGCATCTCTGCTTCGAGGGCGCGGACCTTAACGCGCTGCACGACTCCTACGTCGCCGAGGGCCTCACACCCACTGCCGTACGCACCGCCGGCGCCGGCAATGGGCTCTTCACCATGCCCGGTCCCATGCAGCTTTCAACCCCGCAGAACATCGAGTACACCCAGTACATGCCCGGCTCGCTCCACTCGAAGGATGTCGGCCAGCACCTCGGCCCAGACCGCGTCGGCCAGAAGATGACCGTGGTCGCACTCGCCATGCAGGACCCCGCCGCCGCGCGCACCTTCTATCTCTCCAAGCTCGGCTTCACGCCCTCGAAGATCAATCCCGCGCGCCTCGACCTTCCCGGCACATCCGGCGAATCGGTTGAGATCGTCCCCGCCGCCGACCTCGGCCCGCGCTCCAGCATCGTCATCGAGTCCGCCGATCTCGACAAGGCCGCCGCGCAGCTCACCCGCCAGCAGGTCGAGTTCAAACGCGCCTCCGCCAGCACCACCGACAACACAGGCAAGACCCGCACCCTCGACATGATCTCCGTCACCGACCCCGACGGCAACATCCTCCGCATCGCGCAGACGAAGTAGCGCACTCCCCTTGTTGCAATCACGCGCGCAGCTAGGCTTGTTGCAATCACCCGCGCAGCCAGGCTTGTTTGCGATTACACGCGCAACCAGACTGGTTGCAATCACGCAAGCTGAAGCGTCTTGTTAAGGGCACGGCTTCAGCCGTGCCGTAAGCGTTCCCTTTTTCAGGGGCTTTAGCCCCTGAGGTCAATCTTTCTTCAAGGCCACGCCGTCCGACTATGCTCAAGCTGGAGAACCGACAACTGACCACCGCATCTTCCACCCTCGCCCGCGCCACCGCGCAACTCGAAGCCTCACCCGATCTGCGTGACACCGCCGCACGCGACGCGTTCACCCTCCTGCTGCATACCCTCGGCATCACCCGCGCGCAGTTCTACGCCGATCCCAATCGTGAAGTCACGCCCGAACAGCAGACCGCGTACGAAGCCGCCATCGCGCGCCGTCTGAAGCATGAGCCCATCCAGTACATCACCGGCGAGCAGGAGTTCTATGGCCTCGCCCTGCGCGTCACGCCGGCCGTGCTCATCCCGCGTCCCGAGACCGAGCACCTCGTCGAAGCCGTCCTGACGGAGCTGAGCAACAATCAAAAGGAGACCGTCATCCCGAGCGAAGGCCGCTTTAGCGGCCGGAGTCGAGGGACCCCCGCATTTCGCATTCTCGACGTCGGCACCGGTTCCGGCGCCATCGCCACCGCACTCGCGCGCCATCTGCCCCACGCGCAGATCACCGCCACCGACATCTCTCCCGCCGCGCTTGAGATCGCCAAGGAAAACGCCGCGCGCCACGGCCTCTCAGACCGCATTCACTTCCTCGAATCCGACCTGCTGGAAAAATTAGGATTTGTCATCCTGAGCGAAGCCTCTCGCGATTCAGCGAGAGACGCAGTCGAAGGACCTGCAGTTGCTTTATCAAATAACAACGTCCTCTTCGACGCAATTGTCTCCAACCCGCCCTACGTCCCGGACTCCGACCGCCCAACCCTGCATCCCCAGGTCCGTGACCACGAACCCGCCGCCGCTCTCTTCGCCGGAGCCGACGGCCTCGCGATCTACCGCCGCCTCATCCCGCAGGCGCGCGCCGCGCTCGTCCCTAACGGCCTGCTCGCGCTCGAGATCGGCCACGACCAGCGCGATGCCGTCGCCACATTACTCTCCGGCTGGAACTCCGTCCGCTTCATCGACGACCTGCAATCCATCCCTCGCGTCGCCCTCGCCCGCCGCCCGTGAACCGCCTGTCAAGCCCCTCCCCGTTCCGATTCCCGTCTAACTTATTACATCAAAGCGAGATATACGTCCTCTAAAGTTGGCAAAACAGTTATACTCACCCCGCTATAATGGAACCAGAGAACCAAAGAAGAAGCCCCGCCAGCAGCGGGGCCTTTCTATCTCTCCTAAGCAGACGGCGTAAGTGCTTTGGTATCAGGATCAACTCAATAGAATCAAGATCATAGCCAAGAAGATTCAATAGAATCAAGATCATAGCTAAAAAAGATAGGGGGGAGGGGGCCTTAAGCCGGCCACAGCCACGCCGCGCCGCGCACACCGCTCGAATCGCCATGCTTCGCCTTCAGCACTGGAGTGGCCAGCGCGCCGCCGCCAAACAGATACTGCTCGATCACGGGCCGCACATTGCGATAGATGCGGTCGAGCTTCGACAGCCCGCCGCCGATCACAATCGCATCCGGGTCGAGCATGTTCACCACGGTGGCCAGCCCGCGCCCGATCCGTTCCTCCAGCCGCGCGAGGCTCGCCTCCGCCGCCGCGTCGCCCGCTCCAGCCAGACGTACGATCTCTTCGCCCGTCAGCCGCACTCCGGTCACCTGCGCATGATCGCGCGCCAGACCGGTGCCCGAGATCCACATCTCCAGGCAGCCGCGCTGCCCGCAGTAGCATTCCGGCCCGGGCAGCTCGTCCGGGCGCGGCCACGGCAGCGGGTTGTGCCCCCACTCGCCGCCTACGCCATTCGGCCCCGTATGCACCAGCCCGTTCACCGCGATGCCGCCGCCGCAGCCCGTGCCCAGGATCACACCAAAGACCAGCCCCGCACCCGCAGCCGCGCCGTCGGTACCCTCGGAGACGGCGAAGCAGTTCGCATCGTTCGCACACCGGACAGGCCTGCCGAGCGCCGCGCTCAGGTCACGCTCCAGAGGCTGCCCATTCAGCCAGGTCGAGTTCGCGTTCTTCACCAGCCCCGTCGCGCGCACAACCGTCCCGGGAATGCCGACGCCCACCGTCGCCTTCTCGCGCGCAGCCTGCTCGCCTCCGACCCGCTGCTCCAGATCGCCCACCACGCCGGCGATCGCCGCAACCGTCGACGCATAATCGTGCTGCGGCGTGGCGACGCGCAGCCGCGCCAGTTCCGCACCCGACGCATCGAGCGCCAGCCCTTCGATCTTCGTCCCGCCTAAATCAATTCCAATGCGCATCGCGTTTCCCCACGTCAGCTTACCAGCCAGCCCAGCGCATTCGCCAGCAACCGCAGCTGCAGGTAGTGGTGCAGTTTGAATTTCCACAGGTCGGGCGACGGGATTAGACTGTCTCTATGACCGGACAGAGAGAGCCGCAAGACCCCCTCGCTCGCAAGGCTCTAAAGTTGCGCAAACGTGCTGGCGCGCTGAAAGGCCAAGCCGAGAGTTTGCTGAAGAAGGCTGACGATTTACGGGCTGAAGCCGAGCGCATCGAAGCCGCCCAGCCGACAAAGCTTCCAAAGCGCGAGGACTTTAGCCAAGCCGCTGTGCGGATCGTGAGAGAGGCTACTGAGCGGGATTAACTCACCACATCCTCATAGATCACGTCGAATATGGGGTCGCTTGAATAGGCGATCTGATCCCAATTCATCAGTGTGACGATACCCGCCTCCTCTAGCTTTTTGAAGTCCGCCCTAGCCGTAGGGTAGGTGACGCCGGCCAATCGTTTGTACTGGTTGACCGTAATGATCGGTGTGAGAAAAAGGCGGTCTACCAGTTTTGAAAGGCGTAAGCTTCCGCCTTTCAGGCGTGCATGAAAATCTCTATGAAGGTTGAGGAGTTTGTCGCAGCGCCTTTCTGTATCTATAGCCTGAGTGATCACGCCCTCAAGGCAAAATCTGATCCAGTGATCCCACGCACCCTGCGTACTTACGCTCAGCATCGAGTCCATGTACTCTTTCTTGTTCTTCTCAAAGAACGGACTCATATAAAGCCATTGATCTGAGAGATCGCACCACTCTTTAATCGTCAGTGAAAGCAGCAGCCTGCCTACCCTTCCATTGCCATCGCGGAATGGATGAATAGTCTCGAACTGATAGTGCACGAGGAACGCTTTTACTAAGGGATCATAGGAAGCCATGTCATGCCCAACGTGCATATATTTTTCAAAGAGGTCTAGGGCTTCGGCTAGCTCTTGCGGCGGTGGTGGGACAAATCTGGCTGGATGGCCGATCTGGTTTTGGCTAGTGCGGAACTCCCCTGGTCGTTGATCATTGCCTCGCACTCCATCCATCAAGATCGCGTGTAGTTCCCTAATAAGGCGGAGAGATAGAGGCAGATCACTACCTCCTTCACGTTTTATGCGCAGGGCGCGACGATAGTTGAAGACCTCTCGGTGGGCATTAGCCGGGTCACTCTTGGATGTGGGGTACCTTGGCTCTGACTGAAAAAGTACCTGCTCCTGCGGATCGGTGAACGTTCCTTCAAGTTGCGACGATAGCTGAGCTTCGCGGTTCTGTAGCGGCTGGAGCAACATATCCGGGTAGAACAGGTGCTTTCCGGTGCCATCCAGTCTCGCCAGAACCCGCCTCGCTTCAAGCAGGACCGGCCATAAGTCGCTGGGCCAGTCCCACTTAGGGGGTAAAGGATTTGGAATGAACGCATGGGTAGCGCCGGTACGCGCATTTAGAACGGGAACCAGCCTCCCCGTCATGTTTGCCGAGAACTCCTTTATATCCATAACGATTTTACTGTACATCCATTCAGTAAAATTTTCAAGGCAAAATTTTACTATTTTCTTGACTAATGAAGTTTCCTTACACATACTGGTTGCATGAATCGGCTTAGCACTCCAAAGCGTGCACAGGTGATTGCAGCCCTCGTAGAGGGCGTGTCGATCAATGCGACCTGCCGCATGACTGGAGTAGCCAAGCACACCGTCCTAAAACTGCTAGAGGACATTGGATGCGCTGCGGCTGCATACCACCACGGGCATGTCCACAACCTTCGCGTAAGGCGTTTACAGGCCGATGAAATATGGGCTTTTTGTGGTGCGAAAGCTAAAAACGTCACGCTGGAGCAAAAGGCTGCCGGATGGGGAGACGTTTGGACATGGGTCGGAATCGACGCCGATACGAAGCTGGTTGTCTCTTATCTTGTGGGTCAACGTTCGACTGGTTGGGCCATCGACTTCATGCAGGATTGCCGTGAGCGCATCGTCGGCAACCCGCAGATCACCACGGACGCCCACAAGCCTTACCTGAAGGCCGTAGAAGAGGCATTTGGCGGCGATGCGAACTACGCGACCATGCACAAGGTCTATGGCTACACGGAGGCTCCAGACTCACGCTATAGCCCTGCGACCTGCATCGGCTGCGACATGAAAACCGTGAGTGGCGTCCCCGATCCGAAGCACGTTTCAACCAGCTTCGTTGAACGCCAAAATCTCACCATGCGCATGTCCATGCGCCGGTTCACTCGGTTGACCAATGGCTTCTCAAAGAAGCTGGAGAACCACGGCCACGCCGTCGCGCTGAATTTTCTGCATTACAACTTCGTCCGGGTCCACAAAACGCTTCGCGTCACCCCTGCTATGGAGGCCGGGATCGCAGACCATGTGTGGACGCTGGAAGAGCTTATCGAACGCCTGCTGCCCGTAAGCGCCCTCAAGGTAGCTGCGTAGAAAGGAGGAGACCATGCCATTCAACAGTCAGGCTTACCTGTTCAACTCTGCGACATTGAACACCGTAAAAGAGATTGGCGGCGTCTACGGATTGTTCGTGCAATCCGCAGGCCGCTACCACGCTCTCTACGTTGGACTCAGTGACAACCTGCGTCGGCGGCTCAACGAGCATTACAACAATCCGCCGGTCAGGGGTACTACTCACTTCTTCGCCGAAGTGATTACCAATGCCGCTCAGCGTACAGCCCGTGAACAGGCACTAATCCGCGAGTTCAACCCTCCCGGAAACGTCCATCATACTCGCTGATACGCCGTCGAAGCGGCCAGTGATCCGGTCAAAGTAGTACCGGCGAGAACCAATACACAGCACCGATAGGCGCTTGTCGGTGTAAAGGTAGGTGGTCTCGTCGGTGTCCGGGTCAACGTACTCAAACGGTTTCAACTTGGCTGGGCTGTGAAGGCGATTCATGGCCCAGCCAATCGAATTTAACACTGCGTCCTTCGTCCGTAGCCACCAAAACTCGCGCCGTTGCTGGATGAAAACGCTCATGCCTTGTGTTTGAAGGAAAAATTAACAGAATTGGTTGCACTTGTCACTACGTCGTTTAGGCAGAGTGGCTTGCTGATAAACTCAAACTGCACCACTACCCAGCTGCAGCGCTGGATGCGTCTCGCTGTTACTCGGCCAGCATCATCCTTCGCACCGCGCTCGCGCGTCCGGTCGCGCCATCGCACTCGATCAGCGTCGCGCACATCCGTGGATCGCCCTTGGCCGGCTCGAACTTTCCCGGCATTCCAGTCAGGAACCGCTGCACCACCATGTCCGTCTCCACCCCAATCACTGAGTCGAACGGCCCGCTCATGCCTACGTCCGTCTGGTACGCCGTGCCTTTACTCAGCAACCGCTCGTCCGCCGTGGGTACATGGGTGTGCGTGCCCAGCACCGCGGTCACGCGCCCGTCCAGATACCAGCCCAGCGCCATCTTCTCGCTGGTCGCCTCGCCGTGGATGTCCAACAGCACCACCTTCGCGCTCAGCTTCGCCAGCAGCGCATCGGCCTTGCGGAACGGATCGTCGCAGCTGGACATGAACACACGCCCCTGCAGGTTAATGACCCCGTACGCCTGTCCCGTCGGCAACTCGCCTTC